>Ga0184637_10000269_pt1 | contig 37976 bp, 29 predicted proteins | sample PLM3_127_b2_FD_133143 | JGI IMG/M metagenome (GOLD analysis project Ga0184637, IMG submission 133143) | Groundwater sediment microbial communities from an aquifer in East River, Colorado, USA - PLM3_127_b2 | ecosystem: Environmental > Terrestrial > Soil > Riparian zone | place: USA: East River... | reverse complement strand
CGAGGCTGCGGTCAGGCGCTCGCGGCGACCCCTGCGTCCGCTCGCCGTTGACGTCTCGGAGGGCTCGCGATTTCGGAAGCTCAGAGTCACTTGAAGTCTTCGAGCGAACAGAAGCCGTCGGGTGGCGCCGTCCCAGCGAAGGGGCGCGAGCTCGAGGAGCGCTTTCTTCACGTCGCCCTGGAACGCGACATCGGCGATGTGCGCCGCCTCTTTTGGGGAGAGCGTCGTCGACTGCAACGATGCGCGCGAAGTGCGAGATCTTCGGAGCTTCTGCGTGCCGTCCCACGAAGCCTCGATCTCGCTCGCGGACGCGGCGGAGGGAACGAGCCCTAGCTCTTGCACCTGCCCCACGCGCACCGAAAGGATCTCGACTTTACGGCCGGCGATGGCCTCGAGCCAGTGGAGCTTCACCGGAAGACCGGGACTTTCCTTCGAGGGCGTGAATCCGGGGATCTTGATTTCGACCGTGCCGTCTTCCTGTGGAAAGGCGTAGAAGCCTCCGGTCGTGAGCTCGATGCGCATACCCGAAGGCCCGCGAGACAGGACGCGCAAGAGCGTCGCGTCCGGATCTCCGTAGGTCGTGGCCGCGCGCGGAAGAGTCCCGTCAGCGAGGGATGCCTGCGCGTTCGGGGTCGCCTCGACGGGCCCATGTCTCTCGACCCGTCCCGTCGTCTCGACGTCCTCGAGCAGGTAGTAGTACGTGGTTCCGTTAGAAACCGAGGAGTCGCGATAGACGTAGCGGGCTCCTTGAGGTGAGGAGCCGAGTCCGGGTATGAGATTCGCGGTCAACCGCTCCCAGGGACCAGCCGCCGCCGACCCCCGGTAGACATGGAAACCCAGGTTCTTCAGCTCCGATCCGGTCTCCCACGAAAGCTCTACCGCTCCGTCGAAGGGCCGCGCCTCGAACGACAGCAGGTCGACCTCCGTCGTCCCCAGGATGTCGTCGGCCCCCATGTCCCATAGGGTGACGCGTGCGCCTCCGTCGATGTCGAACGAGAAGACGCTGCTAAGGTCGGCGCCGTTGTTCTCCGCCCGGCTCACGCTCTGGATGTGCAGGTCACCTGCCGGGGCGTTGACGAAGTTCATGGCGCCTATCAGGACGTTGTTCCAGAGCGGTGAATCCCCCGCCGGATTGACCGACGTAGCGGTCGCATCGCTCGAGAGATTGTTCGAGCTCGCAGGGTTCTCGCCGGAGACGCCGAATGCGGCTCCGCCGTTGCTGTGAGAGATGTTGTTCCGCAGTGTCGCGGTAGGATTGCTGCCGGAAGCGCTGATCCCGGCCCCGGTGTTGCCGTACACGGTGTTGTTGAAGATTCGAATGGTGCCCGTGGTCAACGTGGTGCCGATTCGTATGCCGTCCGTTACGCTCGCGTAAACAATATTGTTATAGACGTCGATGTTGGCGTCGGCGTTGTCGATCAGGATCGCATCCTTGGTCGTGTTGTGGACGAGCAGGTTGCGGGCCACACATTTATTGTTTCCGGGAGCAAGGGTCTGGAACTCGACCCCTTCGTCGACCCCTCCTTTGATCTCGAGCCATTCTACGTTGACGAAGTCGTCGTCCACCAGGACGACCGCGAGCGAGGTGAGAGCCCCGTCCACTATCACCCCGCCTCCGGCGACGCCCAGGTGGCGATTGCCGGCGTCGGCGGTGAGAGTGATCGTGTGGGTCGCATCGGTGATGGAGCCGCTGATAGACACGCGGGCCAGGACGGTTTCGTCGTACGCGATCCCCACCTCGGAGCGGTTGTCCGCCACGAGGCTGTTCGAGGGGGTCGCGGGGTCGGGCCCGCAGGCGCCGCCGTCGACGCAGCTCTCCCACGCGGCGAGGGTCAGGAACTTGCGAGAGATGGTGTAGGCGGGCGAGCCCCCGACGGTGGAGGGGGAGGTGAGCGTGAGCTGGGTCTCGGAGTCGACGGACAGGATCGTTCCCGTGAAGCCTCCGAAGGTGATGCTGTCGCCCCGCCCGCGGTTCGCGGTCTTCCAGCCGGTGCCGACGCCGGTCACGATAGGGGAGGCGATTGTGGCGGTGATCGTCCCCGCGCTGTGGGGGCCCGCGGTGCCGATCGATCGGTAGTTCACCGGCGGCGGGCGGGGACCGAAGGCGATCCAGTGGTAGGGGATCAGGTTCTGGTTCGTCCGACAAGTGGCCTCGGGTCCGAAGCTGACCTGGAAGCCCAGCGGCCGGAGCTGCTGGATGTCGTCGGCGCTGCCCGCGGAATCGCCAAAGACCAGGCTGTAGTTCGCATTGTTGCCGGAGGACGCCGGCTTGTGCCGCCAGCCGGTCGTAGCGCTCCGCTTGACGAGAACCCACTCCGGGGGGAACGTTAGGACGTCCAGGTTGCGGTTGTCGACGCCGTTGCCAACGTAGGAACCGACCGCCACCCGGCCCGGCACCGCGTTCCAGGCGATGTAGTGATAGATCGCGCTTAACGTATTGACGTTCGTGGCGCCGCCGACCTCGAAGCCGTCGGGTTGAAAAGCCTGGATCCTGTTGATGTAGGGATCGGGGTTGTTGTCTTGGAATTGGTAGCTCGTGTCCGCGGGCATTGTGGATGAAGACGACACCGCCTGCCCGGCCGCCTCCGGCAGGGTGATCACGTATTCCGGCTGGAAGCCCACACCGGGGATCGAGGTAGGGTCGATGCCGGTGCCGGTGTAGGTCCCGACCTTGAGCTCGCCGGCGGCGGCCTTGAAGGCCACCCAGTAGTAGGGACCCGTGTCGTTGACCACGGCGCTATTCCCCACGGTGAAGCCTTGGGAAGTGAGGGACTCAATGAGGTTCGCCGACGTCGCGCCGGTGTCGAGGTTCTTGCTCACGTCTCCAACCATGGTGGAGGTGCGCAGGGCGCCGCCCTCGGAGCCCGAGTCCGCCTTGACGAACACCACGTCAGGCTGGAAGCCGACCCAGATGGCGCGGCCGTTGACGGCGTTCCCGGTATAGAAGCCCGACAACACTTTCATCCCCTCTACGGTGTAGAACGTCGAGGGCGAGCTTACGTTGCGGTACTGGGTGAGGAGCCACCCCGCGGGACGGGCCGAGCTCGAGAGGCGAACCTCGTCGAGGACGCCGTCCGCGCCGGTATTCGGGGACTGGCCGTTGCCGATGCTCAGGAGGTCGGCCGAGTCGAGGAGAGTGCCGGCCTTCGTCGCGGTCGTGGTGCCGGCCGCGCTCCCGTTGACGTAGAGGGTGACCGTACTCCCGGTGAGGACACCGGCGACGTGGTACCAGGTCGAAGTCGAGAAAGGCCCGGGGTTTACCGCGGAGTATTGCGTCGGCGTGGTGTTCGTCCACGCGAACCACAACCGGGTCGCTCCCACGTCGCCACGAAAGAAGAGCTGGTACGAGTTCCAGGGTGGGCCGGTCAGGTAGTTCTTCTGGGCCAGGAGGTGGTAGTTGCCCGAACCGACTGCGGGGAGGGTGCTGGCGTTCACCCAGGTCTCGAGGGTCATGTTCCCGGCGGGCTCGAGCGTCGCATGGTCTGTGACGTTGATGGTGTCGTCGTTGGTGACGTCGATCCCGGCGACCGGGCGGAAGAAGCGGTCGGCGCCGGCGGCGATGCCGGTGGCGCTCGTGGAGGAGGGGGCGGCCGTGAACCCCTGCGGAGTTCCGTTGTTGAAGAGCGCGCCCGCCGTCGTGTTGTGCTTGGAGTCGATGTGCCCGCCGACCGTGCCGTTGGCCGGTGCTTCGGAGAGGTGCCAGACGCCCTGGTAGTTCGCGTCCCATACCCCGGTCCGGTTCTCGGTGGTAGCGACGACGGCGCTGTCGCTGTAGTGAAGGTAGAGGACCGTCCCGTTGTCGATCGAGGGCACCCTCACCCAGGCGACGAGCTCGCCGGTAGTGGCGTTGTAACGCTCGATCTCGTGGTCGAGCTTCGCGCCGCCGCAGCTCGTCGAGTCCGCGCAGGTCGGAGACGTCGCGAAGATGATGTCCCAGCCGTTGATGTTGGTGACGGTGCCGCCGTTGCCCGTCGTTCGCAGAGCGGGGTCCGTGGTGTTGAACAGGAACGGGAAGTTCGTGAGCGGGCCGCCGGTGACCTGGCTCGGGTTGATCCGGATCGTCTTTTGGAACGTGGGAGCAGCCTCGAGGGATGCGGCGAGAATCGAAAGGGCCAGGAGCGCGAGCCCCACGAGCCGACGTAGTCTCGGGTTCTTCATTTGCCGCACTGGCCTTGGCGAGGGGAAAAGCGCCGGGGCGAGGGGGTACCGTGCTGGCGTCTTCTTCATGCCGAGGCCAGAGTGTGCAAGCAGCGTGCCCGGCAAACGCGTCTGGAAGTACTGAAAAGACCTGGCTTTCTGCGGCAGCCCGAGGGACAAGACCCACAGGGGTCGGGGGAGAATACGGCTTCAGACGGTCACGGGCTGAGGTGCGCGGCGAAGAAGGCGAGCGTTCTCTCCCGTGCGAGTCGCGCCGAGGCTTCGTCGTACTGCGCGCGGTGGTCGCAGTTGAACCCGTGGTCGGCGTCGTACAGGTGGACGATTGCCTCGGGATGGGCTTTCTGGATAGCCCCGATGTCACTCGCGGGTATGGAGGCGTCGCGCTTTCCGAAGTGCATGAGAAGGGGACACCGCTCTATCTCGTTCACGTACGGGAGAATTTGGCCCCCGTAGTAAACCACGGCCGCGTCGAGGGGAAGTCGGACTGCCGAGAGGTACGAGATGGACCCTCCCCAGCAGTAGCCGACCGTGCCCACGCGAAGGCCTTCACCGCGGAGCGCGCTCATCGCCGCTTCGACGTCCTTTACGGAGTCGTCCCAGGAAAACTCCTCTCGCAGTGCGCGGCCCCGCGTGATGTCTTCGGGCGTGTATCCCATCTCGATGTTCTTTGCCGAGCTCCGGTCGTATAGCGCCGGAGCGAGCGCGAGGTAGCCCTCGGCAGCGAACCCGTCGGTGACCTCGCGGATGTGGGAGTTCACGCCGAAGATTTCCTGAAGTACAACGACCCCTCCTCGAGGTCGACCCGATGGCTCGGAGCGATAGGCCCCAAGCTCGTGGCCGTCCGCGGCTCGCAGGCGAACGTGCTCCGCCATCTCACCCTCCGCAGACATAGCGCTTCACGTCCCGGTCGTCTGCGTTTCCACCTCCGACGAGAAGGAGCAGTCTTTGCCCACGGAAACGCTCTTTATGAGCCGTCGCGGCCGCTAGAGTAACCGCGCCCGCGCCCTCGACCACGAGCCCGAGCTCGCGAAAGAGGACGCGCATCGACGAGACGATCGCCTCCTCGTCGGCGAGGAGGACGTCGTCGGCGACCTCGAGCATCGTGGTAACCGCCTCGGGCACCGGGACCCGAGTCGCTACGCCATCGGCGATGGTCGCGACCGACCCCTCGGTCGCGATCGACTTTTTCGCGCGGAACGAGCGCTCCATCGCCGGGGCCCGGGCCGCGCCGACGCCGATAACCGTGGTCGAAGGCGAGTGCGCCTTCAACCAGGTCCCGATGCCATTGAGGAGGGCTCCATTACCCAGGGGAATCAGCACCGTGTCGAAGGCATCCTTCGACCGGAGTATCTCGATCGCGATCGTTCCCGCACCCTCGGTGATCGCGGGATCGCGGCCGTCCTCGACGAACGTCGATTCCCGCTCCGCGGCGTAGACACGGGAGGCGTCCTTGGCGGCGTCGAAGTCCTCCCCTGTGAGCCGTACGTCGGCGCCGAAGCTTCTCATGCGAGCGATCTTCAAGGGATTTGCGGTCTCGGAGGCGAAGACCAGAAGGGGAATGCCGTGAGCGCGAGCGGCGTAGGCCAGCCCCTGTCCGAAATTCCCGGCGGAAGCGCAAACCCAGGGTCTCGGTGCCCGGTCCTTATTGAGGTGGGTGAAGGTACAAGCGCCCCGCCCCTTGAAGGATCGCACCGGGTTCAGGCATTCGATCTTGAACCAGACGTCGGCGCCCAGAACCTCGCTCAGGGCGTCGCTTCGAAACTGGGGCGTATCGAGGAAGACCGGATCGATGACCGAGCGCGCCTCCTCGATTCTCTCGAGCGAGATCAAGTGTCCGAGCCGCCGCGCGTTGCCTTTCGCTCGCGCCACATCCCGAAGAGGACGGTGAGCGTCCCCAGGAATATTTCGTCGAGGAACGGAATCAGGTCAGGAACCACGAGATCCAGGAGGAAGAGGCCGGACAGCAGCAGGAAGACCTTGGGAAAGCTCAGCCCAGAGACGAAGCGGCGGATGAAACCCTCTCGTTCTTCAGGTCCAACGGGTAGCGCCATGCCCTCATCATACCTGCTCTATAATTGGGTGGACAATGACCGGGGAGATCGCCTCAGACGTCCTCAACTGGCCTACGCGGTACTGGCACCCCCTCGAGGACGGCCGCGTTCAGTGCGACGTCTGCCCGCGTTTCTGCAAGCTCAACGAGGGACAGCGCGGGATGTGTTTCGTCCGCGCCCGGGAGAACGACGCCATAGTCCTCACCACCTATGGGCGCTCGAGCGGGTTCTGCCTCGATCCCATCGAGAAGAAACCCCTCAATCACTTTCTTCCGGGGACCTCGGTGCTCTCGTTCGGAACCGCGGGATGCAACCTCGCCTGTCAGTTCTGCCAGAACTGGGACATCAGCAAGTCGCGCGAGGTGAGCCGGCTGTCGGACCAGGCGAGCCCCGAGGCCATCGCCCGCGCCGCGCGCGAGCACGGTGCCAGGAGTGTCGCCTTCACCTATAACGATCCGGTGATCTTCCTCGAGTACGCGGTGGACGTGGCGAAAGCCTGCCGCGAGTCGGGAATCAAGAGCGTCGCCGTGACCGCGGGGTACATGACCGAAGAGCCGCGCCGGGAGCTCTATCGCCACATGGATGCGGCGAACGTCGATCTCTAAGGGTTCACCGAGAGCTTCTACAAGAACATCTGCGCCGGACATCTTCAGCCGGTGCTCGAGACGCTCGAGTATCTCCGCCATGAGACCGGCGTCTGGTTCGAGATCACGACCCTCCTCATCCCGGGCGAGAACGACTCCGACGCCGAGCTTCACGAGATGACGGAGTGGGTTTTCGAGCACCTCGGACCCGACGTGCCTTTGCATTTCACCGCGTTTCATCCCGACTACCGGATGCTCGAGAAGTCGGGGACCCCGCCCTCGACGCTCACCCGGGCTCGCGCCATCGCGATCGAGAACGGCATCCGCTACGCCTACACGGGCAACGTCCACGATCCGAAAGGCGGGAGCACGTACTGTCATCGATGCGGGAAGCTCCTCGTCGAGAGGGACTGGTACGAGCTCGGCGAGTGGAACCTCGCGGATGGGAAATGCCGCTTCTGCGAAGCGCCCTGCCCCGGAGTCTTCGAAGAGCATCCGGGCTCCTGGGGCGCGAGAAGGCTTCCCGTGCGGATGTCTCAGTTCGCGTGAAACGAGCCCGGAACCAGACGAGCGCAAGCATCTGAAGCGCGAGGGCGGAGCCGAACGCGACCCGGTAGCCCTCGGTCGAGAAGCTCCCGGCGGGAGACCACCAGGTGATGACCGCTCCGATCGCGGCCTGGATCAAGAAAGCACTCGCGAACACCAGAACGTTGAGGCAGGCGTTCACTCTCCCCGCCATGTCGATGGGGAAACGGCGCGTGAGGATGACGTAGCTCAGCATCCCCGAGGCGCCGAACAGGCCGAAAACGATCCAGAGCGCGCGAGGAGCCGTAACCAAGCCGAACGCGATCGCCGCCTGGACCGCCTGGAAGGTGATGGCGCAGCCGGTCAAGACCGTCTCCGGCGCAACTCCCCGTCGTCCGATACGCTCCGCGAGGTAGCCGATCCCGAGAAACCCCACGGCCATCGAGAGGGCGAGAGTGAGTAAATGGCTCGCGACACCGGCCCGTCCGAGCCCCGCGACGTCTCGAAGCCAGGGACCCGCCCATAAGCTCTGTACGGCGAGGTACGTTCCCTGTTGCGTGATGGAGAGCGGCGCCACGCTCCAGAAGACTCGGCTCGCGAAGACCTGGGAGAGACCCCGGGACACCTCCCGGAGGCTCGCGGTCCGTTGCGTTTGCGGCCCTTCCAGATCGCGCGCCTGGAGAAAGACGAAGAGCGCGACTCCGAGGGTGACGACGGCGAGTGCCACGAAAAGCTCTCTCCAGGTCACGATTGAGAGCGCCCATTCGACCGGCGCCGTCGCCGAGAGAGCGCCGAGCGCGCCCACCGCCATCACTGCTCCGTTGAGAAACGGAATCCGCTCCGAGGGAGCCCACAACAGGAAGGCGTGAAACGACGCCATGAGGCACGCAGAGACACCGAAGCCGATAAGACCTCTTCCCAGCATCAGGCTGAGCGTGCCCTCGGAACTCGCGAAGATGAGGGCGCCGGCGGTGGCGAAGAGCAGAAGAAAGCTCTCCGTGCGTCTGGGGCCGAACCGATCGAGGGCGACGCCCACCGGGATCTGGCCGATCGAGAACGCGAGAAAATAGGCGCTGGTGAGCAGACCCACGGTCCAGGCATCGAGCGAGAGCTCGCGGATGAGGTCCGCCGAGACGACGGCGTTGACCGAGCGGAACCACTGCGAAAGGAAGTAACCGACGGCGAAGGGAAGAAAGGCGCGGCGAAAGAACATGCTAGTATTGCTTCATGATCATGGTTTTGGCGTCCATTCTGATACTCGCGGCTACCGGGCTCGGCCGGACGCAGCAGCCGCAAGCTACCACGGCCGCGCCGGAGTTTCCGGAAATCGTGGCCCGGGTGAACGGGACCGAGATTACCCGGGTGGCGTTTCTCAACCGCGCGACCGCGCTCAAGGGACAGTTGCCGGCAACCCAGATCAACCCCGATTTCTATAAGCGAGTGCTCGACGACATGGTGGGAGGCGAGCTCCTCTATCAGACGGTCGAGAAGAAGGGACTCGCGCCGACGGCGCCGGAAATCGACGCCGAGATCGAATCCCAGAAGGGCCGGTTCGGCGGCCATGCGGAGCTCAAAAAGGCGCTCGAGGCCCAGGGGCTCACGCTCGACGACCTCCGCCTCGAGCTGCAGAAGGAGATCGGGATCCAGAAGCTCATCGAGAGCGAGTACATTCCCGCCATCACCGTGAGCGCCGGCGAGAAGAGGAAGTTCTACGACGAGAACACGGCTCAGATGCAGCGGCCGGAACAGTTCCGCGTCGCCCATATACTCCTCCTCGTCGAGGCGAGCGCTACACCGGAGGTGAAGGAAGAGGTGCGGAAGAAGGCCGGCGCGATCCGGAGCCTGCTCGACGCGGGGCAGGATTTCGCGGAGCTCGCGCGCAAGAACTCCGGCGATCCCGGCTCGAAGGACTCCGGAGGGGAGCTACCCTGGATGTCCCCGGGACAGACCGTTCCCCCGTTCGAAGCGGCGGCGCTCGCGCTCGCGCCAGGTGAGATCAGCCCGGTGGTCGAGACCCAGTTCGGCTTCCACATCATCAAGCTCCACGAGAAGCGCTCCGCCGGATTGATGCCCTACGAAGAAGTCGAGGGGCGCATCGACGAGTTCCTGAAGCGGCGCACGCTGCAGCAGAAGATCGAGACCGAGATCCAGACACTCAAGGCCCAGGGGAAGGTCGAGGTCTTTATCTGATATGATCCCGACTCGAGCAGGAGGTTAGAGAGAGATGGGAAAGAAACTCAGCCGTCGTGAATTCGTGAAAACCGGGGCCGCCGCCGGTCTCGCCGCCGCTTCCACCAGGTCGGCCCTGGCGTCTTCTCCAACGATGATGTTTCAGAAGACGGTGAAGCCGGTGGTCATCGCTTCCGGAAACGGAAACGTGTACAAGAACGGAGGCAAGGAGACGGGAGTCGCCCTCGCCTTCCGCTTGATCACCGAAGGGAAGGACGTCCTCGACGCGCTCGTCGCCGGAGTGAACCTCCCGGAGCTCGACCCGCTCGACATGGGCGTCGGCTACGGCGGGCTTCCGAACGCGGACGGCGTCGTACAGCTCGACTCCTGCTGCATGCACGGACCCACGAAGCGGGCGGGCGGAGTGGCCGGCATCGAAGGCGTGCGCACCCCGTCGCTCGTCGCCAAAGCGGTCCTCGAGAACACGGACCACCATCTCCTGGTTGGGAAGGGCGCCCAGGACTTCGCCCGGAACATGGGCTTCACCATCGAGGACGACCTGAACACGCCCGAGTCGCACAAGCTCTGGCTCGAGTGGAAGCGGAGAGTCGACCCAGAGCATTACCTCGACCCCAAGAAGCGCGCCGATGCGTCGCTCGCCGCCGGACTCTCGATGGTCCGCGACGGGCTCATCGACCCCAATCATTTCTTCGGAACCATCAACTGCGACGGCATCGCGCCGAATGGCGACATCTGCGGGGTCACGACCACGAGCGGTCTCGCCTGGAAGATCCCCGGGCGGGTGGGGGATTCGCCGATCCTGGGCGCCGGACTCTACGTCGACGGCGCGGTGGGAGCGGCGGGCTCGACGGGACGGGGCGAGGCGAACCTCTTCAACCTCTCGTCGTTCCTCGTCGTCGAGGAGATGCGCCGCGGGAAACACCCGAAGGATGCCGCGATGGAGGCTCTTCGCCGCGTCAAGACGAATACCGTGGAAAAGCGCCTCCTGAACGGACGCGGGCTTCCCGCGTTCGGGCTGAGCTTCTACGCGCTCAACGCCAAGGGAGAGTACGCGGGCGTCTCGATGTACGGCGGGAAAGACTCGACCTACGCAGTCTGCACCGAGAACGGGCCGGAGTCGGTCGTGATGGAAGCCTTCCTCGAGGGCGCCACGGACTAACGGCTTTCTGGTGTAAGAAGGGGGATAGGGAGATTAGGAGGGGATAGGGGGATAAGGAATCCGATTCATCTCCCTATCTCCTCCATCTCCATCATCCCCCTTCTCTTCTCTTCTCTTCGGGTCACTGTAACGGCCAGCCGGTCACGGGATCTCGCCACAGGCTGGTGGCGAAGCCGTTGCCCCAGATCCGCAGGGGTGGGCCAACGTACGGGCCCGATTCCCAACCAGGGAAGATGTGCGTTTCCGAGATTCCGAAGATACCGAAGAGTTTTTTCCAACGCAGAGACTTCTCGAGGTCTTCGGAAAGCATCTTGTACTGATCGGAGAAGTTGAGGTCGATTTGCTTCTTTTCCGCGGGACTGGCCTCGGTGGTTTCCTGCGATTGCCCGTGCAGGAGCGCGAGAAGGAATAGCCCCGCGGCGGTCATGGCGAGTCCACCGTAGGCACGTTTCCCGCCGGTGTCAAGCCGCGCCGGAAGCTTGCGGGCTCCGAACCCGCACACTATGATCGGCGTTCTCGGAGATCGCTTGAGGATTCTCGCCATCACCGCCGGAGCCGCGAACATGTACTGCGGGAGCTGTCTTCGCGACAACGCCCTCGCGAGAGAGCTCCTTCGTCAAGGCCACGACGTGACCCTGGTCCCTATCTACACGCCGACCCGGACCGACGAGCTGAACGTGAGCGAACGGCGCGTGCTCTACGGCGGCGTCAACGTTTACCTGCAGCAGGTCATGCCGTTCTTCCGGAGGACTCCGCGATTCATCGATCGCCTTTTCGACTCCCGTCCGGTAATGAAGCTTCTGAGCCGGCTTTCGGTCTCGACCGATCCCAATCGGCTCGCGGATCTCACCCTCTCCACTTTGAAGGGCGAGGACGGCTTTCAGCACAAAGAAGTGGCGAGGCTCGTCGATGGACTTCAGCATCTCCCGCGCGCCGACGTCGTTCTGCTCCCGAACTCGCTCATGATCGGTTTCGCGCGTCCGCTTTCGGCCGCTCTAAAGCTCCCGATCGCAGTAACCCTTCAGGGAGAGGACCTGTTCCTCGACGGCATGCCTGCTTCCGAGCGCCGGGAGGCGATCCGGCTCATCCAGGAGAGAGTCCCGTTCGTCGACGGGTTTCTCCCCGTGAGCGAGTACTACGCTTCGTACATGGGAGAGCTCCTTTCGATCCCTCCCTCGAAGATGGCCGTCGTGCCGCTCGGGATCAACCTGGAGGGCTTCGCCGAGCGCGTCGAAAGAGAAGGCGGGCCGGTCGCGATCGGATACTTCGCCCGGGTGGCGCCCGAGAAGGGACTTCACAATCTCGTCGATGCCTACCGCCTCCTCCGAAAGCGAAAGGACCTCCCGCCCACCCGGCTCGAGGTCGCGGGCTATCTCGGCCGGGAGCATCGCCTCTACCTCGCTCGCCTGGAGAAAGAGCTCGCGAAGGATGGGCTCGCGGGTGAGTATCGCTACCATGGCACGCTCGATCGGAAATCGAAGATCGATTTCCTGAGATCGATCGACGTCTTTTCCGTTCCCACGGACTACGTAGAGTCGAAAGGCATCTCGCTCCTGGAAGCGATGGCCGCAGGTGTGCCCGCGGTACAGCCACGGCACGGGACGTTCACCGAAGTGCTGGAGGCGACGGGCGGTGGAAGGCTCGTGCGCCCCGGCGACACGCAAGAGCTCGCCGAGGCCCTCGCGGACCTCGTGCTCGATTCTCGCGCTCGTCGCGAGCTCGGGCAGCATGCGGCGGAGGGCGTGCGGCGCCACTTCACCGTCGAACGGATGGCGAGGGAAACGGCCGCGGTTCTCGCGAAGCTCGCGAATCGGGAGCCTCTACGAGAAAAAGAAACCCTGCAAGCGGGAGTGCTGTCGAATTGAGCCTGGAACGAAGAATCTCCGAAGCAAGGACGACGCTCGATGCCCACGTTCGCGACATCGTCCGCTGGCATTTCGACCCCGAGAGCGGCACTCCGTTCTGGCTCGACTTCGCCTCGAAGCTCGACTTCGACCCCCGGGAGGACGTCCGGAGCTTCGACGACCTTCGAAAATTTCCGATGTTCGAGGACGGTTGGCTTCGGGGAGGGCCGGTACGGCGATGGGTTCCGAAGGCCTACCAGGACCGCCCGATCTATGTATTCGAGACCGGGGGAACCACGGGTGTTCCCAAGAGCCGGATCTCGATCGACGATTTCCGCATCGACTACGAGCTCTTCAGCGAGACGCTCCCCGAGGAGCGCTTCCCTCGGGGATCGAATTGGCTGATGCTGGGCCCGTCCGGTCCCAGGCGTCTCCGGCTCGCCGTCGAGCACCTGGCGCAGTACCGCGGCGGGATCTGCTTTTGCGTCGACCTCGATCCGCGGTGGGTCGTGAAGCTCATCGAGCGCGGCTGGACCGAGCATCTCGAGGCCTACAAGAAGCACGTCATCGATCAGGCCGTGACCATCCTCAAGGCGGGGCACGACATCAAGTGCGTGTTCGCGACCCCGAAGCTTCTCGAGGCCCTCTGCCTTCGCCTCGAGGACGAAGGCTCGACGCTGAAGGATCACGGCGTCCTTGGAATCTTCTCCGGCGGGACGGAGTTCACTCCCCAGTGGACCCGCTTCGCCGTCGAAGAGCTTCTCGACGGCGTCTACATCACGCCGACCTACGGCAACACTCTCATGGGACTCGCGGCTTCAAAGCCCGTCGGAGGGGAGGACGGCTACAAGATCACCTACTACTCGCCCCAACCGCGGGCGGTGGTGGAGGTCGTTGACCCCGAGGACGGGGTAACGGTCAGAGGCTACGGAAAGACGGGCCGGGTCCGGCTCACGACCCTCACCAAGGAGTTCTTCGTTCCCGGCTTTCTCGAGCGGGACGAGGGAGAGCGCGAGCCGCCGTACGAGACCTATCCCTGGGACGGGGTGAGCGGGGTCCGTCCCTTCGCGAAGCTCGCCGCCGCCACCACCGTCGGGGTCTATTGATGATTGACATTCCCGCTCTTCGCTGGGGGCAACCCTATGAAAGCCTCGAGAAGGACAGCGTGGTGCACTTCGCGACCGGCGAGAAGCTCGCCGAGGTGAGCCTCGCGAATGCGGGCCTCGTTGCCCGCGACCTGCGGAAGGCCGAGCGCGCGCGGAACGTGCTGCGCGAGATCCCGCCGAACGACCTCCTCGCGATGGTGAAGAAGGCGGCGGACCTCTACATGGAGGCGGAGCTTCCTCTCGGAGACGGCGTTCAGGGTCCCGCGGACTTCGTGAAGTACCAGTCGGCGACCACCGGACTTCCCGAGCACATGTGCCGCGCGAACATGCAGAAGAACCACTTCGTCCTCACGCGCATGGACGAGGTTCTCGACGCTCTCACCCGCGGGCTCGACCTTCGCATCCTCTCCGAAGGACGCGGGGTCGAAGCGCGGGGAGTTCCTCTGAGCTATCAGGCGCAGACGCCGGTTCTCGGCCTGGTGCTCCCGTCGAACTCGCCCGGCGTCCATACGCTGTGGCTTCCCGTGATCCCGCTCCAGATCGGGCTCGTCTTCAAGCCCGGTCCCCAGGAGCCCTGGACGCCCTATCGCATGAGCGAGGCGTTCTTTCAGGCGGGAGTTCCTCGGGAGGCAATCTCAATCTACCCCGGACTCGGCGAGATTGGGGCGGCGGTTCTCGCGAGCTGCCCGCGGAGCCTCATCTTCGGGGGAAGCGCGACGGTCGAGAGGTATCGCCACGATCCGAAGGTCCAGCCACACGGTCCGGGCTTCAGCAAGATCCTCCTCGGAGACGACGTGGTCGACGACTGGGAGAAGTACCTCGACGTGATGGTGGACAGCGTCTTCGTGAACAGCGGCCGGAGCTGTATCAGCTGTTCCGGCGTCTGGGCATCGCGCCACACGGAAGCTATCGCTGAGGCGATCGCCGAGCGGCTTGGCCCGGTTGAGCCGCTCCCACCGGAGGATCCCAAGAGCGCACTCGCGGCGTTTACCGTGCCCGGGGTCGCCGACGCGATCTCGAGCGAGATCGACCACCACTTGAAGGAGGAGGGCGTTACGGAGGTGACCCAAGAGCACCGCGGCCGGTCCGGCGCCCGCCTGGTAAAGCGGGAGCGCTGCGACTATCTTCGGCCCACGGTCATCCACTGCGATTCCCCCGGGAGGTGGCTCGCGAACAAGGAGTACATGTTTCCCTTCGTTTCCGTCGTTCGCTGCCGGGAGGACGAGATGGTCGGCGCAATCGGGCCGACGCTCGTTCTGACGGGCATCACCAAGGATCCCAAGCTTCAGAGGCAGCTCCTCGACGCGGTGCACATCGACCGGCTGAACCTGGGCCCGGTCCCCACCATCAAGCTCAACTGGCTCCAGCCGCACGAGGGCAGCATCATCGAATTCCTCTTCCGGGCGCGGGCGTACCAGGAAGCCTGAAGGCCCCGGAAAAACGTGTCGCTCGAGATCCGCGATCTCGTCAAGGATTACAAGACCCCCGCGGGGCCGCTCCACGTGCTCCGAGGAGTGTCGCTTACGCTCGCTCCGGGCGACGCGCTCTCGATCATGGGCCCGTCCGGCGGCGGAAAAAGCACGCTTCTATTTCTTCTCGGCGCCCTCGACCAGCCGACGTCGGGCACGATCCTCCTCGAGGGGAAAAACCCGTTCGCGTTTGGTCCCGAGGAGCTCGCGTCTTTTCGCAACGGGAGCGTCGGCTTCGTGTTCCAGGATCATTGCCTTCTCCCGCAATGCTCGGTCCTCGAGAACGTGCTGGCGCCGACTCTCGTGGCGCCGAAGGCGGACTATCGACCCCGCGCCGAAGCGCTCCTGAGGCGCGTCGGGCTCGAGCATCGGATCGCTCATCGGCCGGCCGAGCTCTCGGGAGGGGAGAAGCAGAGGGTCTCGATCGCGCGCGCACTCATCCGTGAGCCCCGGCTCGTCCTCTGCGACGAGCCCACGGGAAACCTCGACTCCGAGACCGCGGAGTCGATCGGATCCCTGCTCCTCGATCCCGATCTCCGCGACGGGCGGATCCTCGTGACCGTCACCCACAGCGCGGCTCTCGCCGATCGTTTTCCCTTGCGGATGGAGATGAAGGACGGCCGGCTGCGCCAGCGGACCTGAGCGATGTTGACGTTCTGGTCGCTCCTGCGAAGAAGCCTCCGCTACTACGTGCGGAGCCACCTCGCGGTCGTCGCCGGCGTCGCGGTCGCCGTCGGTGTTCTGACCGGCGCTCTTCTCGTGGGCGACTCGGTGCGCGGAAGTCTTCGGGATCTGTTCGTGAGCCGCCTGGGAAAGACCGACCACGCCGTGATCTCGAATGGCTTTTTCCGCGAGGCGCTGGCGGAGGAGATGTTCGCTGGCTCGGCGCCCCTCGTGATCTTCGAGGGCATGGTTACGAACGAGAGAACGGGGCGGAGGCGGACCGGAGTCCAGGTGTACGGCGTCGACGGCCGCTTCTGGAAGTTCCACGGGGCGAGCGAGCCCGAGATGTCCGCGCGGGGCGCGCTCTTGACGGAGAGCCTCGAGGCGGAGCTGGAGACGGTCGAAGGCGACAGCGTGCTCTTGAGAGTGGAGAGACCTTCCGAGGTGTCGCGGGGGTCTCTGCACGGGATCAAGGAGGACGTCGGAAGGACGATCCGCCTCACCGTGCAATCTTCATCGGCGGGGCTCGCCGCGACCGGCCTCCCGGAGTTCTCGATCTACCCGAGGCAGGAGAGCGTTCCCGCTATCTTCGTTCCTCTGGCGCGCCTCCAGAGAGATCTGGGAGAGGCGCGCCGCGTCAACGCCATCCTGGTCCAGGGCCCGTCGAAGGACGACGTCGTCGCGGCGCTTCGCGAGTCCGCTTCGCTCGACGATTTGTCGCTTCGCGTGCGCCTCCTCGAGCCGCAGGAAGCTCTCTCTGTCGAATCCGCCGGTCTGATGCTTTCGGCTCCGGTGGTCGAGGCGATCGAAGAGACGGCCTCGAAACTCTCACTCCAGACGACCTCGGTCTTCACCTACCTCGCCAACACTCTCCGGATCGGAAAGCGGGAAATACCCTATTCGCTGGTGGTGGCGGCCGGCGCGGGTCTCTATCCCGGGGGCGCCGCTCCCGACGGCATCGTCCTCAACGAGTGGGCGGGCGACGATCTCGGGGCGCGGCCCGGAGATCGACTCACGATGGAGTTCTACGTCTGGCGGGACGAGGGAAGCATCGAGACCCGAGAGGCGGACTTCGAAGTCGAGGCCATCGTTCCCATGGAAGGGATCGCGGCCGATCGCGATCTCGCGCCGAGCTATCCCGGGATCTCGGGGACAGATGACCTCTCCGACTGGGAGCCTCCGTTTCCCCTCGATCTCCGCCGCGTGCGCGACAAGGACGAGGACTACTGGGATCGTTTCCGCACGACACCCAAGGCCTTTCTGCCACTCGCTCGAGGGCAGGAGCTGTGGCCGGTGCGGCAGGGGAGAGTCACGTCGATTCGATTGACGCCACCGGAGTCCAAGGCCGCCTTCGAGCGGGCGCTCCGGGAAAAGCTCGATCCGCTCGCTCTCGGCTTCACGGTCGTCGCTGCGCGCGAGGAAGGACTTCGCGCTTCGAGCGGCACCACCGACTTCGGTCAGTACTTCGTGTACTTCAGCTACTTTCTCGTCGTCGCCGCCGTTCTCCTCACGGGACTCTTCTTCAAGCTCGGCGTCGAGCAGCGCCACCGAGAGGTCGGGACCCTTCTCGCGATAGGGTTCACGCCCGCTCGAGTGAGGCGTCTCTTCCTCGCCGAGGGTTTGATTCTGTCGGCCGCGGGGGCGGCGCTCGGGACGCTGGTAGCCCTCGCCTACGCCTCTCTCATCCTCCACGGCCTTCGCACCTGGTGGGTGGATGCCGTGGGGACGAGGCTTCTGACGCTCCACGCCTCTGGGCTTTCGATCGGTCTCGGCCTCACCGGAGGAATTCTCGCCGCGCTCTTCGCCACCTGGCTAACGCTTCGCTATCTCGCGAAGGTTCCCGCCCGAAGACTCCTCGCCGGGGAGGTGGCTCTCGAGGGCGAGAGCGCGCGCCGCCTTTCGCGCCGCGCCGTCTTCGTCTCGGCCGGGAGCCTCGTCGGGAGTTTCCTTCTTCTCGCCGGGTCTTTCGCCAACGTCGTGAGCGAAGTGCTCGGCTTTTTCGGGGCCGGAAATTTGCTTCTGATAGCACTTCTCGGCTTTCAGTGGAGCTGGCTCGAGAGCGGCGGGAACAAGAGCGTTTCTGGAACCGGCCCCCTCGCGCTCGCGCGGCTCGGATTCCGCAACGCCACCTCCCGGCCCGGAAGGAGTCTCGTCGCCATCGCCCTCATCGCGTTTGCGACCTTCACCATCGTGGCGGTGGACGCGTTTCGAAAGGACGCTTCCTCTCTGGCCGCTCGGGACGCTTTCGACCGGAGCGCGGGAAGCGGAGGATACGCTCTCGCGGCGGAGTCCCTCCTTCCGCTCCACTGGGATCCGAACACCGAGGAAGGGAGAAACGCGGTCAACCTTCCATACCCCGAAGACGCCGGCTTCGTGGAAATGACGTTCCAGCCGTTTCGCCTGCGAAGCGGCGACGACGCGAGCTGCCTCAACCTCTACCGGCCGCAGAACCCGCGCGTTCTCGCGCCGACAGGGGACTTTCTCGAACGAGGCGGGTTCCGTTTCGGGGCGACCCTGGCTTCGACTCCGGAGGAGAAGGCGAACCCCTGGCTCCTTCTGAAGCGGGCGCTTCCGGATGGTGCGGCTCCGGTTATCGGGGACCAGAACTCGATGGCCTACGTGCTGCACCTCGGCCTCGGTGAGGACTTCGTCCTTCCGCGAGAGGGGGAGACCCCGCTTCGTTTACGACTCGTCGGAATGCTGCGGGACAGCATCTTTCAGAGCGAGCTCCTCATGGGCGAGGAGAATTTCCTCCGGCACTTCCCCGAAGTCTCCGGCTTCCGATACTTTCTCGTGGAGACCAAGCCGTCGGACGTCGAGAAAGCGGAATCCCTTCTGGAAAAGAGGCTCGAGGACTTCGCTTTCGACGCTTCGACCACGGCCTCGAGGCTCGCCTCGTTCCACCGCGTCGAGAACACCTACCTCTCGACGTTTCAGAGCCTCGGCGGTCTGGGCCTCCTTCTCGGGACGCTCGGCCTCGCCGCGATCGTGCTCCGAAACGTCTTCGAGCGCCGCCGCGAGCTCGCGCTCCTGCGGGCCGTGGGATATCGGCTCCGCGCGTTCGCTCTCATGATTCTTGCGGAGAACGCGCTCCTCCTGATCCTGGGTCTTTTCACCGGCACTCTCTCGGCCGGCGTCGCCATCGCGCCCGCGATTCAAGACAGGGGATGGAGCTTCGGCTCTCCGGCCGCCCTCGCGCTCCTCGCCGCGGTCGCCGCCGCCGGCGCCCTCGCGTCGCTCCTCGCCGTCTTCTCCGCCTGGCGCTCGCCGCTCCTCGCATCCCTGCGAGCAGAATAGACTGGGGTTATATTTGTCCTTCCTCGAGGATGGCTCTTCTCGAGCATCCGAGCGAGGTCGGTGGCGCACCGAGTAAGCCCGAAGGTCGAAGGCGAGGTTGACGGCGCGTGAAGGCGGGCTGACAATTTAGGTAATGGAGCTTCTGTCGCCTCAGCTTCGCGCTGAGCTCGAAGAGTCACTGTCGCAGACGATCCACGCGTTTTTCGAGATCCGCCTGAAGCCCGAAACGATCGCCGGGGGCTCGGGGACGAGCCTGACCCGAGTCACCGATCGTCAGCTCCAGCTCGCGACCGCGGTGCTCTTGCTCGAGGCCGCGCGCTCGGACTTCGATCTGCGAGCGGACGAGTTCAACGCCATCCTCGGCGCGGTGCGGCGGATGATGGGGCTTACCGAAGACGAAGCCGTCGCGGTGATTCGATTCGCGGAGGAGGAAGTGCGCCAGTCGAAGAGGCTCTACGAGTTCACGGGACTGATCGACGCGAATTACACCTCCGAGCAGAAGAAGGCGCTGGTGCAGTACCTGTGGCAGGTGGCCTACGCCGACGCCCAGCTCGTGGCGAGCGAGGAGTACCTGGTCAGGAAGATCGCCGACCTCCTGAACGTCCCCCTCGCCGATTTCCTGGACGCCAAGATCAAGGCTCGCGATACGTTTCGTTGAAGCTTGCGAATTCCGCGACGACGCGCCAGACTTCGGCCATGAAAAAGCTCGAAATGCCTACCGCCGCCGAAGCGCTTCCGGGGCGAGCCGATAAGATGCCGGTGACCAACCGTCACCACGTTTTGCGCGCGTCTCTTGTGCCGCCGTTTCCGGAAGGGACGGAGAGTGCGATGTTGGGAATGGGCTGTTTCTGGGGCGCGGAGAAGGCGTTCTGGACGCTTCCGGGAGTCTACACCACCGCCGTCGGCTACGCCGCGGGAGTGACTCCGAATCCCAATTACCGCGAGGTCTGCACGGGGCTCACGGGCCACAACGAGGTCGTTTTCGTCGGGTTCGATCCGAAGCGGATCTCCTATGAGAACCTTCTGAAGGTCTTCTGGGAGGGTCACGACCCGACACAAGCGATGCGTCAAGGAGCGGACGTAGGGACCCAGTACCGCTCGGGCATCTACACGTTCACCACTGAGCAAAAACGGCTCGCAGAAGCCTCGCGCGACCTGTACCAGAAACGACTTCAGGCCGAGGGCTACGGTCGGATCGCGACCGAAATTCTCGACGCTCCGGAGCTCTACTACGCGGAGGACTACCACCAACAGTACCTCTCGAAGAACCCGGGAGGCTACTGCGGTCACGGCGGAACGGGTGTCTCCTGCCCGACCGGACTCGAGGTCCAGAGCTAGTTCCGCAAAGCGCCAAGAAGAGCCCGGGCTTCGTCCACCTGTGCCACGAGAGAACCGAGTACGTCGGAGACGACCTTCACGTAGTACTTCGCCTCCTCCCAGGCCTCCTCCTCGATCCCCTCGCGGATGCCGGGGATGGTCTTCACGCCGTACCCGGTGTAGAGACCGGGCGCGTAGATCTGGTGGCGGAACCATTCGCGCTTGGGGAGACCCTCGTCGTGAGCGAGACGCCTCTCCGAGGAGTACAGGAGCCGGTTGAGGTTCTTGAGCTCCGGCTGGGCTTCGAGCGCCTGGGTGCTCACGTTCTGTAGAGAGCCGAGCGCGGCCTCGTAGGCTACTCCCGCTTCCCGGAGCTTTCCGATCGCGGTCTTCACCGGCGCGAGATCGATCTCCGGAGCGTCCTTGGCCTTCTCGCGCGTCTTCTCGATCTCCAACACGTAGCGATCCATGGTGTCCGCGAGGTCGACGAAGTTGAAGGGGAGGATGGTCGCGTTCGAGAGTCTCATCATCGTGGTCCCGATGACCTGCGAGAGCGCGCGGCCGTAGACGAAATCCCCGTCGGAAAAGCGGGTGTACCAGTCGAACGAGTCGTAGTTCGAGTGGTAGATGCCGCCGTTGCTCTCTCCTCCGAATCCGAGGTTGAGGGACGCCATCGTCAGGTGGTCGAGAAACGCGGTGTAGTCCGATCCCGAGCCGAGCGCCCCGATGCGGAGGTCTTCGTTCTTCTCGATCTCGGAACGCTCCTCGTCGTCTTTCGCCTGCTCGAGAGCGCGGGCCCGGGCCGCATCGAAAAGACTCACGCCGCGAACCGGATCCTGGACGGTACGGGCGACGTCGTTGAGAAGCTCCTGAAGCGTGTGGCTTCCCTGCATGCCGAGCCAGCCCTTCCCGGTGCTGTCGCTGTTGATGTAGACCACCCCCTTGTCCATGAGCTCCGCCTTGTGAGTCTCGGCCCACTCGGTCGAGCCCAGAAGGCCCCACTCCTCGCCGTCCCAGGAGGCGAAAACGATCGTCCGCTTCGGCTTCCATCCCTGCTTCACGAGCTCGGCGAATCCGCGAGCGGTCTCCATCAAAGCGACGTTCCCGCTCGTCGGGTCCTCGGCGCCGTTGTTCCAGGCATCGTGATGGTTTCCGTGGACGATCCACTCGTCGGGAAAGAGCGTGCCGTCGATCTTCGCGATGACGTTGTAGAGGGGGCGGGTCTTCCATTCGAGCGCGAGCTTGAGGCGGGCCTTCGAAGGCCCGGGGCCGATGTGATAGGTGATCGGAAGCGCACCCCTCCACTCCTCGGGGGCGACTTTCCCTCGCAGGTTCCTGAGAAACGGCAGCGCGTCTCCGTAGGAGATCGGAAGAACGGGAATCTTGATCAACGTCTTGGCGTCTTCGATCGCAAGACGCCGCTCGTCGGTCTTGGCGCCGAACCCGGGGCTCAGAGGGTCTCCGGGATGGACGGGCATGTCCATGACGCTGCCGCGCTGGACCCCGTGCTCGGGCCGGAAGGGACCCTGGGGATAGGTCACGCCTTCGAAGTAGCCGTCGTCGCGCGGATCGGAGTAGATGAGGCACCCCACGGCACCGTGGCTCTGGGCGAGCTTCGCCTTGATACCCCGCCAGCTCCGTCCGTAGCGGGCGATGACGATCTTTCCCCGGACGTCGATGCCCATCTTGTCCAGCTCTTTGTAGTCCTCCGGAGTCCCGTAGTTCGCGTAGACCACTTGCGCCTCCACGTCGCCCTCTCCCGCATAGGCGTTGTACGTGGGAAGCTGCCCCGGGTCGGCGGAGTCCTTGTCCTCCGCGATCGCCGGCTCTTCGAGCTTCGCTACGTAGGACTCGGGAGCGAGGAGCTCGAGGTATCTCTCCGTCGGAAGCGGCATCAGGGCTTGCGTCTCCTCGATCCAGGCGTTCAGTCCGAAGGACTGGAACTTGGAGAGGACGTAATCCGCCACTCTCTTGCTCCCGGGAAGCCCGGCGATATGCGGCTCCTCGGTGATGAACCGCATGTACTCGCGGAGGTTCTCCGTCTTCGGGATGGCGCGGAATCGCTCCTCCCACTCGCGGGCAGCCGCGATCTCGTCCGAGAGGAACCCCTTGAGATCCGCCTCCGACTCTTCGGCGTAGCCGCGGGATGCGAGAAGGCAAAGGTAAGCCAAAACGAGAGCGCTTCGGTGTATGAGGGCCATTCTGCTGTCAGCTCCTTTCAGGAACCCGGCGCAAGAGATCGACGACGTCGGTCCACCCGTTTCGTTCCGCGTTCTCGACCAGGCGGCGCGCATTCTCCGGATCGAGACCGGCGCCGAGAGTCGAGAGAGTCTCGATGAGATCGGTGTAGGCCCGCTCGGCCGCGACCGCGAGCGCGGTTCGTCCACGGCCGTCCTCGGCGTGGATGTCGGCGGAAGCGGCGGCGAGAAGCTCGACGATTCCCGTATGGCCCTCCTCCGCCGCCTTGAGAAGCACGGTCTCGCCGTCGCGGTTGCGGAGGTCGACGGACGCCCCTCGCTCGAGCAAGAGCTCGACCAGAGGACGGTATCCGCCGTGGGCCGCGGCCATGAGGGCGGTAGCCCCGTTCTCCGCCTGCAGGTCGAAAGCGGCGCCGCTCGAAAGGAGCAGCCGCCCGAGCTCGACGTGGCCTCCCGTCGCGGCGAGGATCAAAGCCGTGCGGCCGAGGTTATCGCGGGCATCGAGGTCGGCTCCACGCGCGAGAAGTTTCTGCACGAGCTCGATGTGCCCGTACATCGCGGCTTTCAGAAAGGGCGTGAGCCCGTGGGAGTCTTTCGACTTCGGATCGGCGCCCGCCTCGAGAAGGAGCTCGACCATCGCCGGTTTCCCCAAAGAGCTCGCGATGAGGAGCGCGGTCGCGCCGTCGGCCCTGCGGGCGTCTACGGCGGCGCCGGCGTCGAGAAGACGCTTCGCGAGGTCGAGGTCGGAGGCCTCGGCCGCGAACATGAGCGCGCGGGTTCCGTCGCGGTCCGGGGTGTCGGGAGACACCGCGCGCTCGAGAAGAAGCTCCACGATCTCGCTTCTGGACGTCTTGACGGCGAGCGTGAACGCGGTATGCCCGTCCTCGTTGACCGCGGTCGGGCTCGCGCCTCGATCGAGGAGCAAGCGCGCCGCCGAAAGCCGGCCGTTCTCGCAGGCGATCATGAGAGGAGTTCCCGACTTGCGGTCTTTGGCCTCGAGCTCCGCCCCCGCATCGAGGAGAGCCAAGAGCGTTTCCTCGTGCCCGCCGAAAGCCGCGAGACCCATCGGAGTGACTCCGAGGGCATTTCGCGCGTTAGCGTTCGCTCCCGCCGCGATGAGCTCCCGCGCCACCGCGGTATGGCCTTCCTGGCAGGCGAGCATGAGCGCGGTCGCGCCTTGCGGTCCACGCTCATCGACGTGGGCGCCGGCAAGGAGCTTTTGCCGCACGGCCTCCAGGTCGCCCTGGAACGCGAGCTCGACAAGGCTCTTGGGTGGGCTCTTCTTCCGGAAGAGACCGAGGATCAGCATGCCGCGGGGATTCTAGCTCGAACTCCTTCGAAAGTTCTCTTTGCGAAGGCCGTGCCGGCGCATCATGGCGTAGAGAGTCCTCTCGTTCACCCCGGACCGGCGCGACGCGTCGCCCACCCGTCCCTGGCAGAGGGTCAGCACGCGCTCCAGGTAGTCCTTCTCGAAAGCGGACGAGAGTTTTTCCCGGGCCTCCGCGAGAGGTCTGTCGAAGTAGTCCTCGAATCGAGCGCGCTCGGCCTTCGGTGTGGCCGGAGGAGCTTCTTCCTGGGAGGAGGTCCAGCTCTCGCCGCCGCGAAAGTCGCTCACCTGGATCTCGTTCTCCGGCGCGAGCAGAACCGCCCGTTCTATCACGTTGATGAGCTCGCGGACGTTCCCGGGCCAGTCGTGGCGGATGAGGGCATCCAGGGCGTCGGGATGGAAGCTGGTGACCGATCTCCCGAGCTGCCCGCGAATGCGGTCGAGAAAGGCGCGCGCGAGCTCCGGGATGTCCTCGCGCCGCTCGCGGAGCGGAGGCACGGTGAGCGTGACCACCGCGAGCCGGTAGTAGAGGTCGGCGCGGAAGCGATGCTCCTCCATCTCACGCTTCAGGTCGCGATTCGTCGCGGCCATGATGCGGACGTCCGCCTCGATCGGCCTTTCGCTTCCCACGCGGCGAATGCTGCGGTCCTCGAGGACTCGCAGGAGCTTCACCTGCAGGTGAAGAGGCATCTCGCCGATCTCGTCGAGAAAGATCGTGCCCCGGTGCGCGAGCTCGAAGTACCCGCGCCGGGCGCGAACGGCGCCGGTGAAAGCCCCCTCCTCGTGGCCGAAGAGCTCACTTTCCAGAAGGCCTTCGGGGAGCGCTCCGCAGTTCACGGTGACGAAAGGGCCCGCGGCGCGCGAGCTCTCGGAATGGATGGAGCGCGCGAGACGCTCCTTGCCGACTCCCGTCTCGCCGAGGACGAGAAGGGCGCTGTCTCCTTTCACTACGCGCCGGGCGAGCCGGAGAAACCTCTGCATCGAGGGGCTCGAGCAAGCGAAGTCGTCGAGCTTCGATCGGCCCCCCCGGCGCGGCGTTCCTTCACGCTTCGCGAGAGAGACCAGGGCAGAGCTCAAGACGTCGTCGTCGAGACCGAGCCAGAGGACAGCGAGCGCCCCCGCGGAGATGAGCTCCGCGCGTTCGTTGGGAACGTCGTGAGTGCTGAGGACGACCACCGCGGGATGCTCGGGAAGGGCTTCGAGGGACGCGGACGGATTCTCCCCGAGGAGAACGCGCTCGAGGAGAAGAAGGTCGTAGTCGCCGTGGGAGAGCTTCTCCGCGGCGGACGCGATGCCGCGCGTCAGCTCCGGCTCGATTCCACGACGAGCCAGGAGCTCGCTCACTCGTTCGCCGACCAGGGCTTGGTCGATGCCTAACAGCACTCGGATCATCGCTACCGATTCTATCCAAAGAATCGGTAACGTTCTACCGATATTTTCGGATCAGACGATCCGACTCACGAGCAGAAAAATGAGCAACTGCTTGTCCTGAGGTCATTTACGCGGCTGGGTTCGTATGGCGAGTTTCTTGCTACAGGGAAAGCATGAAGCTACAGTCGACAGACAGCCGACACCGGATGCCTCGAATGATTGCCGAGAGAAAGCCCATCCGCCCCGTACGGATCGTGGCCATTCGTCCTCCGATCAAGGTGATTACGCCGATTTCATTCGGCGAGCCACGGATCGCCCCGGTTCTCGCCCGCTAAGCGAGTTAATCAGCGAAAGAGCCGCACCTCGATCCCACCGTGGGCGACTCGGGGAGCGCCCAGGTTCTGCATGGGCGTAAGCCGAACCACGTAATCGGTATTCGCTACGTTCTCGATGGCGAAGAAGGCCTCGACCTTTGGCGATAGGGGAACCCGCAGCGAGAAGTCGAGAAGATTGAAGGCGGGAAGCAGGAACTGATTCAGGTCGTCGTCGAAGGCGTCGCCGACGAGGCGGAAATCGACGGTAAGCTGGAACCGCCCGTCATATCCCGCGCCCACCACTCCCTGATTCCGGGGTGATTGCGGGATCTGAAGACCCGTGTCGTCCACCACGGCGTCGGAGAAGATATAGGCCCCTCGTACGGACCACCCGGCACCGATCTGGTGGATCGCCTCGGCCTCGAATCCCTGGATGGTCGCGCTTCCCAGGTTTTGTCGCTGCCGCGTGATGAGCGCGGGCGTCGTGCTGATGGTGACGTTCGCGACCGGATCCTGGAAGGAGTTGTAGAAACCGTTCAACCGCACGAGAAGCGAGCGGTGCGGGTGGATATCGACTCCGCCCTCCACTCCCAACAGGTACTCCTCGGTGAGATCGGGATTGGCTTCCGTGACTACGTTCCCAAGACGAAAGGGCCGATAGAGCTCGTTCAGGGACGGAGCGCGGAAGCCGCGATAGGTTGAAGCGCGAACGGTGATCTGATCCGACGCGCGGAAGACGAGCCCGGCCCGCGGGTTGAAAGTCCCTTGCGTCGTGCGGTTCTCCCAGAGATCGAACCGGCCTCCCAGCAGAACGTCCCACCTCTCGTCGAAGGTGACACGGTACTGCAGGAACGCCCCCGCGAAGTTCTGGCGGTGGTCTTCGGCGCCCACGTATCGCCAGTCGACTCCGAACTGCAGGCCTCGATCGGTTCGCATCATGAGGCTCGACCCGAACCCGACCGAGGGAACGTGCTGGTCGTTGGTCCTGACCTCGCCCGTCCGTCCGGGCAGGATCCGGGAGAAGCCGCTGTCGAAGACCTGGCTCTGGCCGTAGAAGTTCGCGCTCCACCTCTCGGTGTCGTAGCCCGACTCGAAGAGATAGATCTGAGAGTCGTTCTGCTGGATGGGAGTGCCGTTGCTGCGTTTCTCGTTATAGAGGTTGACTCCCACGTGGAAGTCTCGATACTCGAGCCGCCCGAGAAACGTCTGGAACTCGGCGCTCACCGGGATGTCGACCGCTCCCTGCGCCTCTTCCGCGATCTGCATGTAGCCGCCGGTGTCGAAGGCGCGACCCGAGGTGATCCACGCCCAATCGCCGGCGCGATCGGAGGCGAATACGTCGACGTCGTACGTGTCGAGGTTCCCCCTTGCACGCGCACGTCGAACGTCCGCTCCTGGGGCGCGCGGGGGAAGAGTTGAATCGTGCCCGCGAGGGCGGAGCTTCCGTAGAGCTGGCTCGTGGCCCCTCTCGCGATCTCGGCGCTTCCCAACGAGAGCTGGGGAAGGCGGTTGAAGTAGACCCAGTTGCCGTAGGGATCGTTCAGCGGGATGCCGTTCCAAAGGACGAGGCTCCGGCTCGCTCCGCTCGGGCCGATGCCGCGAAGCGACACCCCTTGAGTCGTGGGGTGCGAATAGAGACTCGAAGAGCGGCGAAAGAGGCTGAACCCCGGGACGCGCCGGAGCTGATCGTCGATCACGAGCGAGGGCGAGTGCTTCAGATCCTCGGCGGTGAAAGCACTCACGAGCCCGACTGAATCTACCAGAGGTTCCTCGGTCCGGCTCGAGGTCACGACCACGATTTCCTGGTAGGTGAGAGGTTCTTTTTCTTTCTCCTTCTCCTTCTCCTGGTCCTGGTCCGTTGCGGTTTGCTCGTCTTTCTTCGGGTCTTCTTTCTGCGGCCCGCCTGCCTGAAAGGCTGGAAGCAACGCGGCCAACATCAAAGCGTTGAGCATATTCCCCTCTCGACTCGCGGCAGCATAGCACGGCCGGAAGGCCGTAAAGGGGAGTGTAAGAAGGGGGATATGGGGATGGAGGGGATAGGGGGATGAATTTCGACCGGGTTCCTATCCCCCTATCTCCACCTATCTCCCTTATCCCCCTTGGATTGGTTTTCTGTTCTGAACGAACTGCCAGCCGAAGCGGCCCTTGATGCAGAGGTGGCCGTTAGTTACGTCGTGGTCCAGAGGGGAAGTCACCTTCACGATCTCGTTGTCCTGCACGTGCAGCTCGAGGTTGCAGCCGACTCCGCAGTAGGGACAAACGGTGCGGGTCACGCTCTGGCGGGCCTCGTCCCAGGTGCCGTTTTCCCGCTTGTCGTGCTCGCTCTTGAACATGAGAGCGCCCGTCGGGCAGACGCCGATGCAGTTGCCGCAGTAGACGCAGGCGGACTCGTCGAGCCTTCGGTCGAGCTCGGTCGAGATGCGCGCGTCGAATCCGCGGCCGGCGACCGAGATGGCGAAGGTGTTCTGGGCGTCAGTGCCGCAGGCTTCGACGCATTTGTAGCAGAGGATGCACCGTCCGTAGTCGCGGACGTACATCTCGTCGTGGATCTTTATCGGCTGAGCCACCGTTTCCGCGTGGCGCCCGTCCGCGACGTGATGGTGGCCCGGGTGGCGAGAGTCGCGCTCGCCCTCTTCGGCGGGTTGCGCCTTCGGTCCGAACTTCGAGGGGTTGACGTCGTAGCGCTCCATGAACGAGCGAATCTCGGCGCTCGCGAGCGAGAGGTCGACGGAGGAAGCGAGGAGCTCGAGAACCAGCTTCCGGCTATGACGAACGCGGGCGCTGTCCGTCGAGACTTTCATCCCCGGCTCCGCTTTGCGCGAGCAGGCGGGAACGAGGACCCGCGAGCCCTCGAGCTCGACCACGCACACCCGGCAGGCGTTCACCGGGGTCAGGGTCTCGAGATAGCAAAGGGTCGGGGTATCGATGCCTTTGTCGCGGCACGCGTCGAGGAGCGTCGCCCCTTCGGGCACACTGACGCTCGCTCCGTCGAGGGTGATGTCGATGCGGCGTTCGCTCATGATGTCTCCCGGCTAAGGAGCCCTTTCGCGAGAGCCGAAACGATTGCGTTCGCCGCGGTCTGCCCGAGACCGCAAATGGAGGCGTCGCGCATCACCTGGGCAAGCTCGTCGAGAAGGACCTTCTCCCGCGCGCCGTCGCCGTTTCGGGCGAGCCGCGAGAGCGCCTCTTCCTGCCGCACCGTGCCGACGCGGCAGGGAACGCACTGACCGCAGGACTCATCGCGGAAGAAGCGAGCGATGCGGGCGGCGGTGGCCCTCATATCGGACGTCTCGTCGAAAACCATGATGACTCCGGAGCCGAGCGTCGCTCCGATTGCCCTCGTTCCCTCGAACGTGAGCGGGGTATCGATCTCCTCCGGGCCGACGAAGCTGCCTGCGGCCCCTCCGAGAAGGATGGTTTTGATCTTCCTTCCACCGGGGACTCCAGAGGCGAGATCGAGGACCTCCCGAAGCGTCGCGCCGAACGGGACCTCGTACACTCCAGGCCGCGCCACATGACCGGAAACGCAAAAGAGCTTCGGACCCGCGGACTCCTTGGTCCCGATGGCGGCGAACGCCGGCCCGCCGTCGAGGACGATGTCGAGTGCGTTGACGAGCGTCTCCACGTTGTTGACGACCGTCGGCTTGCGAAAGAGCCCGACCTGCGTCGGGAACGGGGGCTTCGACCGCGGCTCGCCGCGGAAGCCTTCGATCGAGTTGAAGAGCGCCGTCTCTTCCCCGCAGATATAGGCGCCCGCCCCCTTCCGGACTTCGATCCGGAAATCGAATCCCTCGCCCATGATGCCGGCGCCGAGGAAGCCGCGCTTTTCCGCGGTCTCGATCGCGTGCTGGAGCCTCCGGATGGCGAGAGGATACTCGCCCCGGACGTAGATGTAGCCGGTCTCCGAGCCCGTCGCGTATCCCGCGACGGTCGTGGCCTCGACCACGGCGAACGGGTCTTCTTCCATGAGGAGGCGGTCCTTGAACGTCCCGGGCTCGGATTCGTCGGCGTTACAGACGACGGACTGTGGTCGGACCGGTGCTTTCGCGACCGCCTCCCACTTCACGCCCATGGGGAAGGCGGCGCCACCGCGGCCGCGAACGCCCGACTCCTTCACCTCGCGCAAAACGCTTTCGGGCCCGAGCTCGAACGCGCGCCGAAGCGCCCGGTAGCCGCCCTGCTCGCGGTAATCGTCGAGACTCGACGGGCCCGCGCGCCCAACCCGCCGCAGGATTCGAAGACTTTCCGCTCGCGGCGCATGGGTTTGAGGAGCGGCGCTCGGGAGCGGGGTCTCCGACCGTTTCCCGGCAAGAGCCTCTGCGACCGAGGCCGCGGTCGCCCCGGTCAAAGTCCAGTCGTCCTCGCCCGCGAGCTGCAAGAGCGCCGCGGGAGCCCGCTCGCACTGCCCGAGGCAGGGACTGCGGAACCAGGCGCCACCCTCGGGACCGAGAGTCGCCTCGAGCTCCCGGCACAAATTCTCGGCGCCGACGAGCTGGCACGCGATGTCGTCACAGACGTGGGCCACCCGGGGCGGCCGGGACTCGGTCGAGAGAAGAGCGTAGAACGTCGCGACCCCGTACGCTTCCGCGGGAGGCACGCTGAGGCGCCGGCAGATGTAGTCGAGGGCGCCGGGGCTCAACCAACCGACGCGGCCCTGGACCGCGTTCAGCGCCGGAAGGAGAAGATGACGCTTCGCGAGCGCCTCCTCGAGTCCGCTCCGGACCACGTGCTCATGCAGCTCGGCGCCGGGAAGCTCATTCTCCTCGACGGGACCGACGACATCGTCTACGGCCGCGCGTTCGATGTCCGTAGGCTCGGCGCCTATCCAATGGAGGTCCATCTAGGTGACTGGCACCGCGGCCTTCTCGATGCGAATGGCCGTGGCTTTGAACTCCGACGTCCCCGACTTTGGATCCCAAGCCTCGATCGTGAGCTGGTTGGTATCCACCTCATCGGGGAAGTGAACCGTCATGAAGGCGAGCCCTGGCCTCAGGTTTGAATCGAGCCGAACGGGCGCCTCGATCTCGCCTCTCCGGGATACGACGCGGACCCGCTCGCCCTCGGTGAGGTCCAGTTTCCGCGCGTCCGCGGGCGAGAGGTCCAGAGTCTCTCCGTCGCGAATGGGCGAGGCGTATCCTCCGGTCTGCACTCCGGTATTGAACGAGTCGAGACGGCGGCCGGTCGTGAGGCGGAGCGGGAACTCCTCGGTGAGGACGTCGACGGGTGGCGAGTCCTCGACGGCGTGAAACGGAGCTTTCATTCCTTCGACCGGGCGCTTCCAGAGTCGGCCATGGAGGAAGGGGCTTCCCGGATCGTTCTCGTCGCGGCACGGCCACTGGAGACCTCCGAGCTTTTCCAGACGCTCGAAGCTCATCCCCGCATGCATCGGTGAGAGGCTTCGGAGCTCGTTCCAGATCTCTTCCGCCGCCGGGGTCTGCCAATCGTGCCCCAGGCTGCGTGCGAGAGCGCAAAGAATCTCGATGTCGTCCTTCGCCTCGCCCGGCGGATCGAGCGCTTTGCGGACTCTCTGCACCCGGCGCTCGCTGCTGGTCACCGTTCCCTCGCATTCCGCCCAGGCGGCGGCCGCGGGCAGAACCACGTCGGCCATTTCCGCGGTCCGGGTGAGAAAGATGTCCTGGACGACGAGGTGATCGAGTCCTTCCAGGAGCCCGTTCGTCCGCTTCGCGTCCGCTTCCGACTGCGCCGGGTTCTCTCCGATGACGTAGAGACATCGGAGATCGCCCCGCTCCATCGCTTCGAGCATCAGCGAGATGTGCCAGCCGGGATCCGCAGGCAGGGAAGCCCCCCAGGCCTTCTCGAACTTCGCGCGGTACTCAGCGTTTGCGACGTCCTGGAATCCCGGAAACCTGTTGGGGATGGCGCCCATGTCCCCTCCGCCCTGCACGTTGTTCTGGCCGCGGAGCGGAGCGAGCCCCGAGCCCCATCGGCCCACGTGTCCGGTGAGAAGGGCGAGGTTGATGAGGGCGAGGACGTTGTCGGTCGCGTTGTGGTGCTCGGTGATCCCGAGGGTCCAGCACAGCTGGGCTCGATCGGCCTTGGCGTAGGCATGGGCGAGCTCACGGATGCTCTCCCGCGGAACCGACGTGAGCTTCTCCGCCCGCTCCAGGGTGTACGACTCGACCGTCCGGCGATACTCCTCGAATCCAGTCGTAGCGTTCTCGATGAAGTTGCGGTTCTCCAGGCCGGCCTCGAGGATCTCCCGGCCCATGGCGTTCGCGAGAGCGATGTCCGTCCCCACGTCGATGCCGAGCCAGAGGTCCGCCCACTGCGCCGAGGACGTCCGCCTCGGGTCGACGGCATAGAGCTTGGCGCCGCGCCGGAGCCCCTTCAGCACGTGATGGAAGAAGATGGGGTGCGCCTCCCGGGCGTTCGAGCCCCAGAGGATGACGACGTCGCACTCCTCGGCCTCGCGGTACGAACTCGTGCCCCCGCCCGCTCCGAAAACCGCCGCCAGACCGGCGACGCTCGGGGCGTGTCACGTACGGTTGCAGCTGTCGATGTTGTTGCTTCCGAGGACGACGCGGGCGAACTTCTGAGCCATGAAGTTCATCTCGTTCGTCGCCTTCGAACAGCTGAAGAGCCCGAACGACGAGCCGCCGTGCCGAGAGACGGTGGCCTCGAATCCCCGGGCCGCCCGTTCGATCGCTTCTTCCCAGCTCGCGCGCCGAAGCGATCCGTTCTCGCGGACCAGGGGATGCGTCAGCCTTTCGTAGGTCTTTCCCATGGGTGAAGTTTATCACGGAGGTTTGTGCGGTCTCGTGTATCGTGGAGCGCTCATGTCGGTCGGAATCGCAAGCTGGGGCGTTCTCGGCGTAGCCGTGCTGCTCTGCCGGCCCCTCTATGAGCTCACCCCGATAGCCCTCGAGTCCATCGTCTCGAGCTCTCTTTCGGTTCCGCACCGGGTACTCCTTCTCGCCTGGGTGGCGTTCAACGCCTATGCCGAGGGCTACCTGGGTTTCCACCGAAAGTTCGCGCCAAGGGTCGTCGGCCGAGCCCTCGACCTTGGACGAAATCCGACGCTTCTCCGCGTGGTGCTCGCCGCGCCGTACTGCATCGGGCTCTTCCATGCGCCCCGCAAGACGATGGTCACCAGCTGGACTCTTGTCTTCGTGATTGCGGGAGTGGTCTACGGGGTTCGCCTTCTCCCCCAGCCCTGGCGGGGAATCATCGACGCGGGGGTGGTCGTGGGCCTTGGAATCGGGCTCGGAAGCCTCTTTGCCCACTTCTTTTCCGCCATTTCGGGCGTGCTCGCGGTCGAGGAAGGATGATGTTGAAAGTAGGTTTCATTTTAAGGTAAACTTCCCCTATGGCTTCCGGAGACGCCGTGGGTGCCGTGGGTGAAAGGCGTTCGTACTCCCAGTTCTTGCTCTTCCTTCCGCTCGTCCTTGGCGCCCTCCTGGTCTTCTTCCCCCGGAGGGGAACGACCGAGAGCTCCTCGCCGGAGCTGGTACCGTTCACGGGCTCGGGCAGTGGGGGACTCGGCGCGGAGGAACTGGTGTTTCTCCTCCAGTACGTGGGCTCGGACTACAAAGGCGCCGTGGCCGATGGCGCCATCCTCGACGAGTTCGAGTACCAGGAGATGAGCCAGTTCACGAGGATTCTCGTCGAAGAGCACGCGCGAATCGCTCCCCGCGGCTCAAAGGTCGGAGAAGGACTCGGGCGTCTCGCGACTTATGTGGACGAGAAGCAGGATCCCGCCAAGGTGCTTCGCCTCACGCGCGAGCTTGTGGCGGCGATGACCCGGGAGCTCGGGCTCGTCACCTATCCCGCGCGAGCTCCAAGCGTCGAAGCGGGAGCGAGTCTATTCGCGTCCTCCTGTGCCCAATGCCACGGCGCGGCCGGAGACGGCAGGGGAGCTTCGGCGTCGGGCCAGGTTCCGCCCCCGAGCTCGTTCCGCGGGGCGCGCATGAAGGCGGTCGCGCCCCATCAGATCTACAACGCCGTCGGTTTCGGCGTCGCGGGAACGGCGATGCCGTCTTTCGAGGATGCCTTCTCTTCCTCGCAGCGTTGGGACGTCTCCTTTTACTTGATGACCCTTCGGGACGATTTTTCGCCGGGGGCCCCTTCCGAAGCACTCCCGCTCAGCGTTCGCGAGCTCGCGACGCTCTCCGACGACGAGCTCTCGGCTACCCGCGGTCTCGACTCCGAAACGCTCGACTTCTACCGCAGCGCGGTCCCGGAGACCGCTGAAGACGAGCTTTTGCGTCTCGCCGAGCGGAAGCTCGAGGAGAGCTATGGAGCTTTCCAGGGCGGCGACCGCGATCGCGCGGTGCGGTTGAGCGTCGAGGCCTACCTCGAAGGGATCGAGCCCACGGAGGCGACGCTCCTCTCGATCGACTCCCGTCTCGTCCGAAATCTCGAGCGCGAGCTCACGCAGTATCGGGCTCTCCTCCGGGAGGGGGGAGAACGAGAGGCGGTCGCGGCCCGGCTCGACCGGATTCGGGCGCTGACCGCGGACGCGCGAAAGACCCTGGCGGGAACGGGAACGGGATTCGGATTCGCGTTCCTCCAATCAGCGGCGATCCTTCTTCGGGAGGGAATCGAAGCCGCACTCCTCGTCGCGCTCCTCTTGAGCTATCTCGCCGCCGCGGGGCTTCCGGATCTGAGGCGCTACATCCTCGGAGGCGCCTTCGCGGGGATCGTCGCCGGCGGTCTCACCTGGCTTCTGGCCCAGCTCCTCGTCGAGACTTCCACTCTCGAGCGCGAGGCTCTCGAGGGGTTGACGTCGCTTCTCGCGGCCGCGGTGCTGTTCTCGGTGAGCTTCTGGATCCTCCATAACGCCGACCTCAAGAGGTGGAAGAGCTATATCCACGACAAAGCGAAGTCGGCGCTCGGGACGGGGAGCGGCCTTGCTCTCGCGGCGGTCTCGTTCCTCGCGGTCTACCGCGAAGCCTTCGAGACCGTTCTCTTCTACCAGGCGCTCTGGCTCAGGAGCGGCAGTGCGGCCGGCGGTGCCATCGTCCTCGGGCTCGCCTTTGGTCTCGTGGCTCTCACCGCCGTCATCGTGCTGATGTTCCGCTACGGCAAGAGAATTCCCCTCAAGCCGTTCTTCGCGATCACCGGCATCCTCCTCGGGATTCTCTCACTGGTCTTCGTTGGCTACGGCATCGCGGAGCTGCAGAAGATCGCGTGGATCCAGGAGACACCCCTCAACTGGGTCCCCTACGTGCCGTTTCTCGAGCTCCAGCCGACGCTCGAAGGAATCTCGCTTCAGCTCGGGATCTTCCTTTCGTTCCTCCTGTCGTGGTTTCTCGTCGGAAACGATGCAGGGAAGCGTCCGCTTTCGGAAGCCCGGGCCACCTGAAGCGGCTCGCGGGTCCTGTAGCGGCCTCGGGTGAAGTCCGGGATATCGACGGGGAGCGACCGGTTCGCGACGGACCTCTCGCTGAGAGGGGAGATCGCCGACCAGCTCGCCGCATCGTAGACGTCCTGGTCCAGCGGGAGTCCTTCCCGCAGGCAATGGACGACTCGCCAGAGCATCACGAAGTCCATGCCCCCGTGCCCTCCGGCGCGCTCTGCTTCGGCCCCGACATCTTTCCATAGGGGATGCTCGAACTCCCGTCGATAGGCCTCGAGGTCCTGCCACTCGTGGGTCTCGCCTCGTCCCTCGATCGCGATCCGATCGGGATAACCTGCGAAAATCCCGCGCGTCCCCTGGATGAGGTTCAGGCGACTGTAAGGCCGCGGAGTCGTTTCGTTCCACTGCAAGAGGATGGTGCGGCCTTTCTCGGTGCGGATGAGGCTCGAGCTCATGTCGCCGCAGACGTAGCTCACCTGGTTTCTTGGGTGATCGGGAGGGAAGTTCTCCTTCGCATAGAGCGCCCGCCCGAGGGCTCGAGAGCTCATGGAGACGAGATAGTCGAACCGGTCCCCGCGATTGATATCCATGTACTGGGCGATCGGTCCGAGCCCGTGGGTGGGATAGAGGTTCCCATTCCGCGTCGTTTGCTCCTGCGTTCGCCAGCTCCCGGTGCCACGCTCGAGATCGTGCATCTGCGTCCGGAGATCGTGAATATAGGCCGCTTCGCCATGGGTCAGCTCGCCGAAGAGGCCCTGGCGGCACATGTTCAGGACCATGAGCTCTTCCCGTCCATAGCAGACGTTCTCGAGCATCATGCACTGGCGGCCCGTCCGCTCCTGGGTCTCGACGAGCTCCCAACATTCGTCGAGAGTCACCGCCGCCGGCACTTCGATGAGCGCGTGCTTTCCCGCGGTCATCGCGTCGACCGCCATCGGGGTGTGCCAGCGCCACGGGGTCGCGATGACGACGGCGTCCAGGTCCTCGCGCTCGAGCATGGCGCGATAGGCCCGGTCGCCTTCCGTATAGAGCGCGGGCCTCGCTCGCCCGCTCTGAGAGCACTTCGAGGCGCTCTCCTCCGCCGCGGGCGCATGGACGTCGCAAAGCGCCTTCAACTCCACTCCCTCTAGCAGAAGAAGCAGCTCCACATGTGCGCTTCCTCGGGCGCCGAGACCGATCACGCCCACCCGCACGCTCTCGAGCGGCCGCGCTTTCGGAATCGCTGCGGAAACCCCGAAAGCACCTGCGGTCTTCAGGAATTCGCGTCGCTTCATGGCGCGCAGTATATGAGATTCAGTTGAATCCGCCCCGCCGTTTGTGACAACCTCTGCCGCGGAGGGAACATGAAAATCACGCGTCGAGAAGCACTCGTTCGGGGAGGAGCCGCTGCCAGCGCCCTCGCCCTGTCTCAGGCGTCCGTCGTGGCGGCGGCGCTCCCCGCATTCCAGGGTGAGGAAGTCATTCCGTTCCTCGATCAGCCTCCGGCGCCTCCGGCGGCCCCCGGTCCGTGGCCTCTCGACCAGTTCAGTCTGCTCGACTGGCAGAATCTCAGCTCGTGGATTACTCCGAACGAGGGCTTCTTCCGGGTGGGCCACTACGACAAGCCCGTGATCGCGGAAAGCGACTGGAAGCTCGAGGTGACGGGTCTCGTGAGGAACCCTGGGGGCTACCGCTTATCCGATCTCAAAGCGATGCCGCGGCGGGACGTGGCCTTCACTCTCGAATGCTCCGGCAACCACGGGTTCCCGTGGGCCTGGGGCGGCATCGGAAACGCGAAATGGACGGGGTGCGCGCTGGCGCCGATTCTGGAAAGAGCGGGGCTCCTGCAGAACGGAATCGAAGTCGTGTTCTACGGAAGCGACGCGGGGGACGAGGAAGTCCGCGGCAACAAGATCCAGATGAACTTCGCGAGGAGCATGTCGCTCGAAGACGCGATGAGCCCCGAGAATCTTCTTTGCTACGAGATGAACGGGGTTCCGCTCGCCGTCCATCACGGATTTCCCCTGCGGCTCATTGTCCCCGGCTGGTACGGGATCGCGAACGTGAAATGGCTGAAGCGCATCGAGGTCATCGATACCCGGTTCATGGGCCGGTTCATGGCCAAGGACTACGTGACGCTCCGCGAGGAGAAGCGGGGCGCGGAAACCGTGTGGAACATGACCTCCATCGGCCGCGCCCTCGTGAAATCGGTAACGGCGAAGGTCACCCGGCAGGGTTCCGGCTATCGCATCCACGGAGCCGCCTGGGGAGCGCCAATCGATCGCGTCGAAGTCCGCATCGACGACGGGGACTGGCGGCGGGCGACGATCGGAGAAGGGAAGAACGAAGCCTACGCCTGGAAATTCTGGGACCTCGACTGGGCGGGCGCCGCCCCGGGAGAGCACACCGTCGTCTCGAGGGCCATCGATACCTCGGGAAGGATCCAGCCCGCGATGGACGACCCGATGCTCGCGGGAAAAAAGACGTATTGGGAGAGCAACGGCCAGCTCACGCGCCGGATTCGACTCGGCTAAGAGCTCACAAACGCTCTCGGATACGCATCGCCGCCTCCGCGGGGGAAAGCACTCCGGTGTCGAGCGTGAGGCCGGAGGGAAGCTTCGGGTATTCGAAGGCGCCCGCGGCGCGAAGCTCCTGGAATAGTCCCTTCGAGCGCAGCTTCCCGAACTGCGCGCGCGAGTCGTCCTCCATCCGTCGCTCGATCTCCGACTCCGGACACTTCAGCTCGACGAAGAGCACTCGTCCGCCCGCCCCCTGAACGGCAGCGATGGCTTCCCCGACGAAAGATTCCCGCACGGTCCGCTCTGGGGCGAACGTAAAGATGAGAGAGACCTCTCGAAGGGCGGCCTCGCGGAACACCGCGAGCCACATCTCCTCGCGCAGCCGGACGAAAGGCTCGGAGCCGAATTCGAAGACGGCAGTGACGGCGTCGACCACGAGATGGTTGTGGAAGAGCTGATAGCCCGTCAGGCGCGAAAGCTCCCGGCCCACGGTGAGCTTCCCCGAGGCGGCGGGGCCGTGCAGGAAGACGAGATTCACGCTCGCTCACCCAGGACTTTCTCGATGCGGCGGTCGGGTATCAGCCAT
>Ga0184637_10000268_pt1 | contig 38040 bp, 22 predicted proteins | sample PLM3_127_b2_FD_133143 | JGI IMG/M metagenome (GOLD analysis project Ga0184637, IMG submission 133143) | Groundwater sediment microbial communities from an aquifer in East River, Colorado, USA - PLM3_127_b2 | ecosystem: Environmental > Terrestrial > Soil > Riparian zone | place: USA: East River... | reverse complement strand
GCCCCGGCGGGTCGCCGAGAGGCCCGCCATCGACAGGAGCGTCGGAGCGACGTCGATATGGCTGCTGAGCGCCGGGCAGGACTCGCCTCCCTTGATGTCCGGATGGACGACCGTGAACGGGATATGGATCCCCTCCTCGTACGCGAAGGGCCCCTTTCCATGGAGCCCGTGGGCGCCGGCCAGCTCGCCGTGGTCGGAGGTGTAGACGAGGATCGTCCGATCGGTCAGGCCGAGTGCGTCGAGCTCCCGGAGAATGTGTCCCACATGGATGTCGACGGACCGGATGGAGTTGAGGTAGAAGTCGTTGAACCGACGCCAGCGGTCATTCTCTAGCGGCATGTGACCGAGTACGTGGTCCCACACCTTCAGGAATTCTCCGTGGGCGCGCGGACGGCCGGGCGCGTCGAGCGGCTCTCGAAGAGTCGAGGCGATCGGCAGATCCCACGTCGCCTTGTAGAGTTCATGGTTGGGAGCGGGGGCGGCGTGCTTGAGGAGCCTCCCGGTATCCTGCACTTTCTCGCCGGGCGCGTCGGTGTTGAAGTACATGATGTCGTGGGGATTCACAAGGCTCACGAAGAGACTCCACGGCTTGCCTTCGTCCGAAAGGGGCCGGCCCTTGCGGCGTAGCCACGTCACGGCGCTTCCTGCGATCAGATTATCGAATTCGTATCCTCCGAGGGTATGGGCGATGAGGTCGCCCGGAGAGACGTAATCGGAGAAACCGTACTCGTCCATTTCCTTCGTGAAGAACTTGGTCGGCTCCCGAGTGTCGAATTCCTTGTTGAGGTGCCACTTGCCCTTGTAGGCAGTGTAGTATCCCGCCTTGCGGAGCATGTGGCCGATGGTCGGCACGCTGGGCGAGAGGCTTTTCTGCCAGGGCACGTCGGCGTTGTCGAACATCCGGTTGTCGGGGGTCTGTAGTCCGGTGAGGAGGACCGACCGCGACGGCGTGCACATGATCGCGCTGGTGTAGTGGTTCGTGAAGGTCACGCCGGTACGCTGCAGCCGCTCGTGGGACGGCAGCGCGAGGCCGGCGGGCCATTTCGGGAAGTAGCGTTCCTGGTCGGTGAAGACGAACAGGATATTCAGTCCCTGCTTTGAGCCCGCGCCTTGAGTCCGGAGCTCGGATCCGGCCTCCGGCGACGATCCTCCCGTGGCGCGCCCCACGAGGGGAGCCGCCAGCGCGCCGGCCGACAGGAGACTAAATTGGCGCCGGGACATCCGACGCGTTTCGCTCATCGAATTCACCTCCGTCGTGAGACTTCGGACCTACTCGCGACATGTTCGTCCTTTCCTCTATTTCTCGCGTGTGATGCTGGTGAGACGGACCGGCTGGCTTCCGAGGCTCTCCACCTCGAGCTTGTTCTCCTCCTTGTCGAAGGCGAGCTTCGCGCCCACGAGGAGCGTCCCTTCTCCCTTGTCTTTTCCGTCCTCTTGATAGAACTCCATGATGACCGCGGAAATGTCGTACTCCGTCGATCGAGGGTTGCGCATCGCCTCTCCCATTCCGATCGGCCGATCGGTCACGAGAACCACCCGGCGTTTGCCCTCCAGTTGGCGCTGATAGGCGTAGTGCAGGCGGACGCTGGGGTAGCGCCCAGCACCGCTCTGGCTCCGGACGAAGCCCGTCTCCGGCTGCTTCCGCAGCAGTTTCACCGTTTCCTCCTGGTCGTTTTGGACCAGGGTGTCGATGAGGAGCTTTCGCTCCTCTTCCGTCGACCATCGGGTGATGACGATATCGAGCACTCCCGCGGCGCCGGCTCCCATGGCGACGCCGAACGCCCGGTATTCTTCCCGAAGCTTCTCCTCTTGGGCCGCTGCCGCCGAACTGAGAGCGAGAAGCGCGATAAGAGCTGCGATCCGAAATCCTCGTCGTGACATCTTGTCCCTCCCGCGCGATTGTATACCGCGACTAATATAGGTACGAAGCTAAGAGCTGTCTATTGTACCTTGGTGATACGGATGAGTCGCCCAGATCATGATCGAGGAGGAAATTTCGCTGAACCGTCTGAGCTTCGCCGTCGGCGCCGGATTTTAATGCGCTTTGGCGCCGCCATCGGAACGATCGCGCTCGTGGCGGCGCCTGCCTTTGCGCGGCCCAAGACCGACGTCGTCGTTCTCGACAACGGCAATCGAATCACCTGCGAGATCAAGAAGCTCCAGCGGGGAAAGCTCACAATCTCGACCGATGCCTCGGGCACGATTACCGTCAAATGGAGCCACGTCGTCGGCCTTCAAAGCACCTTCCGCTACCAGATCGTTCTCGACAACGGCGAGCGCCACATCGGCCGATTCGATCTTCCGCCCGAGCTCGGCAGGATCGCCGTGGCCAATGGACCGGACCAGGAGGACGTCGACGTGGTCCGGGTGGTGGAGATGGTGCCGATCGAGGCGACGATCTGGAGCCGTATGAAGGGATCGGTCGACGCCGGCTACGATTTCACCCAGGCGAACTCCGCCACCACCTGGTCGGCTTCGGCCACGCTCAGCCATCGAACCCCCCGGCGCGAGTCCGAGGTATCGTTCTCCTCGAACGTCAAACAGCAGACCGGAGCGGAGGACATCAACCGGCAGGACCTGAGGGTGCAGTCGTATCGCTATTTCGAGAAACGCTGGTTCGCCGCCGTCCTCGGACAGGTGGAAAAGAACGAGAGCCAGAGCCTCGACGTCCGAGGTCTCGTGGGAGGGGGCGTGGGGCGGAAGCTCGTCCAGACGAACCGATCGAACGTCACTTTGCTGGGAGGGGCCGCCTTCTCGAGAGAGAAGTATCAGGATCGGACGGATTACGATACCAACGCGGAGCTCGTGGCCGGGATTGGCCTCGAGACCTTTCGCTTCGACAGTCCAGAGCTCGATCTCGGCGCGGGCTTCGTCGTCCTCCCCAATCTCTTGACCAAAGGCCGCTACCGCCTGCAGGCGAACGGCAAGGCCCGAGTCGAGATTTTCCGCGACCTGTACTGGTCTCTCACCGTCTATGAGAGCTTCGACAGCGACCCGCCGAGCGAGACCTCACGACGAAACGACTTCGGGATCACCACCTCCATCGGCTGGTCGTTCAACTGACCGGATGATGGAATGACTCTACTGATGTCTGAGCGGCGACCAGCGGGTCGACACGGCTCGCACGAAGGGCCGGGATGGAGCTCGCCACGAGGGTCACTGCGGTCAGCACCAGCGTGACCCCGAGGAACGTCGCGGGGTCGGTGGCGCTGATGCCGAAGAGCAAACCCTTCACCACGCGAGAGACGGCGAACGCTGCGGCCAGACCGATCCCGACACCCACGGCGACGAGCATCATCGCGCTCCTCAGAACCATCCAGAGCACGTCGGAGCGGCGGCTCCGAGACATCCGCAATCCGATCTCCTGGAAGCGCTGGGTGACCCTGGCCAACACGCCGTAGAGCCCCCTCGCCTTGACTCTGTGCTCGGACCCGGGCCTTCGCCCCATGGGCGACCTCGATCTTCTACTCCGGCCGGAGGGTATGGCGTACGGTTTGTCGAATCTGCGAGACCCTGGCTCTGGCCTCTTGGCTATCCCTACCGATGGCTCACGATCGCGAGCGAGGGATTTTCGACCCTCGCAAAACGGACGCTCCGGGCAGTTGTGCGCCGAGAACGTCACGTCATTTCACCGTGAAGCTGCTCTTGGTCGCTGTTCCTCATGGTGCTGTTCAGCCGCTCTTGCGATGCGGGACCGTCAAGGGATCCGGTCTACCAAGGAGAGGCGGGGCAGCAATTCCCCTCCCAGGACTTCGACGGCTTTGACCTCGTCGATTCCATGAGGAGTCCCGAGCTCGAAGAGATCGACCCCGGCGTCGAAGAGCTCCGTCAGTTGGGCGGCGATGTCTTCCGGGGTTCCGAAGCAGGCGAAGCGCCGCAGGGTCTCTCCCGAGAGCGCCTCGCCCGCTCGCTTCTCGTCACCGGAGGCGATCGCCGCCTCGACGGCGCGGATTTCTTCCTTGGGAGGCGGAGCCACGGGCTCGAGACGCGCCACCGCGCCCACGTACATCGCGACTTCACGCCGCGCGATCGACTCCGCTTTGCTTCGGTCGCGATCCACGACGGTCACGGCGCCGAAGGCGAGCTTGACCGCTGCGGGATCTCTTCCCGCTGCGCGCGCGCCCTCGTCGAGGCGCTGACGGAACCAGGACACGCTCGCGGGATTCGCGGATCCGCCGACCTTGAAGATGTCGGCGATCTCGCCCGCGAGTCTCGCGATGCGCTCTCCCCAGCCTCCGATAAGGACGGGAAGCCTCCGGCCGGGGATGGGGAATCGCAGATACGCCTGCTCCGAGGCCTGGAAGATCTCGCCGCGATAGGGCGCGCGGTCTCCCTCGAGGAGTCTCTGAACCAGCTCCACGGCTTCGCGGATGGCGGCGAGCGGTCGCGGTTGAGGGACGCCGATCGCTTCGAAGAAAGCACCTCGCCCGACGCCAAGGTACGCGCGGCCTCCGCTCGTCCGATCGAGAAGAGCCAGGTTCGCCGCGATCAGGACTGGATGGGTCAGATAGGGATTGACGACAGCCGGTCCGAGGAGAGGCCGTCTCGTGTGCTCGGCGAGCTGGAAGAGAGCCGGCCACGGCGGCTGGTAGAAGAGGTCCTGGTAGACGCTCGCGGTCGCGAAGTCGTATCGGTCGACGATCGAAGCAAGCTCGCGGTACTCGGCGAGCGTCTTGTCGCTCTGGAAGGCGATCCCAACGCGGCCCATAACCTGGCTCAGGTCAAATCGCTCTTCCGGAGGTCGACAGGCGCGAGTCTCTCGATCTTCATGATGAGCTGCTCCTCGGGATCGGGACAAGCGACAAGGCTGTCCGAGGTGAGCCAGTCGTTCTCGGACAGCTCCCTTTGCTTCGCGGCAAGCAGGGGAAGCACCGAGGCGAGGGCGTAGATACAGAAGTGGCGATCGGGCGGGAGCACGAGCTGGCTGCTGTTCCGCACTTCGAACCAGTCGCCGATCGAAAGACCGCAGACGGAGCGGCCGCGAATCTCGACCACGGTGACGCGGAGGTCGTACAGCTTGAAGCTATCGAAGCTCATGTTTTCCTGCAGAACGCCATGAGGTGCCATCCGAGAGGGCGCACCCACGCGCGCGGGAGCGCCTCGAACGCGGAGACGAAGAGCTTGTTGAACGCGAAACCCTTCCAGCCTCCGTGGAGTCTCGTTTTCACCGGGAACCGCTCGGGCACGATGCGGACGCTCCCGAAGCCCGAAAGGAGCTCGCGGTACTCCCCGATCGAGTACTTCCTCAGCACCGGCGCGTCTCCGTGCTCGAGATCGACCCGCATCACCTTCGAGAGCGCGTTGAGCCACGAGACCCGGTTGTAGACCATGAAGATCGCCTCGCCCTCGGGTTTCAGCACCCGGCGGCACTCTTCGGCCATGAGCCGGGGCTCCGCGGTGTACTGGAGAACGCCGTGGCCGTAGACGACGTCGAACGAGGAATCCTCGAACGGAAGCGCCTCACCGTTCGCGAGCTTCAGATCCATCTCGAGTCCCGCGAGGCGGGCGTTTTGCCGCGCGAGCTCGAGCGCGGTCTCCGAAAGATCGATCCCGGTCGCGATGGCGCCGCCCTTCGCGAAGCGCACGAGGTCGGTTCCGATCCCGCAGCCGACCTCGAGGAGCGTTTTTCCCCTAAAGCCTTCGAAATCGACGAGTCGGGGGAGGTAACGGAGCTTGTCGAAGCGGTACAGGTCGAGGTCGTCGAAGAACTCCTTCGATCCCGGAGCATGGCGAGTCATCTCGAGGTCGTGGATCTGCTCGTTCCAGTATCGCTGGACCCGTTCCAGGAGGGCGTTCAAGGGGAGTATTATAGTACCTCCGTGAAGAGGGACATCGGGGCGCTCGCCTCCCGCGAGTTCGATCTCGCGATCGTCGGCGGGGGCGTCTACGGCGCTGCCATCGCGTGGGACGCGTCGCTGCGCGGTCTCACCGTTGCTCTCGTGGAGCGGAACGACTTCGGTTCGGGAACGTCCTTCAACAGCCTCAAGACGATCCACGGGGGAGTCCGCTACCTCCAGCACGGAGATCTGAAGCGAATCCGCGAGTCGGTGCGAGAGCGCCGGAATCTCATGCGGGTGGCGCCCCACCTCGTTCATCCGCTTCCGTTTCTCGTTCCCACCTATGAAGGATCTCTGGGGCGAAGCCGCGCCGCCCTGCGCCTCGCGCTCTTCGTGAACGATCTCGTGAGCTGGGACCGCAACCGGGATGCCCCCGCGGACAAACACCTGCCGCCGGGACGGGTGCTCTCGCGCGAGGAGTGCCTGAAGCTCGCGCCCGATCTCGACGCCTCCGGCCTTACCGGCGGCGCGCTCTGGTACGACGCGCAGATGTACAACTCGGATCGTCTCACGCTCTCGTTCGTGCTGTCGGCGGCCCGCGAGGGTGCCGTCGCCGCGAACTTCGTAGAAGCCGAGGGCTTCGTGCGCCGAGGAGATCGAGTTCAGGGCATCGTCGCGAAAGACTCGCTCGCCGGAGGAGTCTTCGAGATCCGCGGGCGGATGGTGATCAATGCCTCGGGGCCTTCCGTCGATCGACTGCTCGCGAGGGCCGGGGGAGAGAAGCGGAAGCGGCTCTTCCATTCGTCGAAGGCGATGAATCTCGTGACTCGGCCTCTGGTCGAAAACGTCGCCCTGGGTCTCACACGGGGCGGCCCACTTCTCTGCATCGCGCCCTGGCGCCACGTGTCCCTGGTGGGGACTCTCCACCTTCCTTACGAAGGCGAGCCCGATGTGATTGACACGAAGGAAGAAGACGTGCAGCGGCTTCTCGATGGGGTAAACCGCGCTTATCCGAAGGCGGAGCTCGTCCGGAGCGACGTGCGTCTCGTCCACCGAGGTCTCCTTCCGGCTATGTCGAATGGACGCGAGCTCACCCTGGTGAAGAGCTACAAGATCGACGAGACCCTCGAGGGCCTTCTCTCGATCGTGGGGGTGAAATATACGACGGCGAGAGACGTCGCGGAGAAGACGGTGGATCGAGCGCTGGCCCGGCTGGGAAAGCCGCATGTCGCCTCTCGGTCAGCGACGACTCCCGTCGTGGGGGGCGACTTCGAGAGCTTCGCCGATCTCACCCGCTCCGTCGAGACCCCGCACCTCGCGTACAACTACGGCGCGCTTGCTCGCGAAGTGCTGGCGCTCTCCGACCCGACCCCTCTCAGCGACACGACCTCGGTGACGGGGGCCGAAGTTCGATACGCGGTGAGGGAAGAGATGGCGCTCGATCTCGCCTCGGTCGTGCTCCGGCGAACCGAGCTCGGCTCCGCGGGGCACCCGGGAAGGACGGCGCTCGAGCGGGCCGCCGCCGTCACGGGAGAGGAGCTCTCGTGGAGCGAGGACAAGAAGCGGGTTGAGATCGAGGCTGTGGAAGAGTTCTACCGAGAGAGGAGCTGAGGTGAGCGGCAACGACGGCGCGTTTTCGAACCTCGCGCGGGCCTTGAGCTCCTGGCGAACCGCCGCGGTGGCTCTCCTCTCGTTCGCCTCAGGACTTCCTCTGGGGCTCGTCTGGTACGCCATCCCCGATTGGATGCGCTCCATCGGAGTCGACATCCGCATCGTGGGGCTGTTCTCCCTGGCGCAGGTGCCGTGGGCGTTCAAGGTCCTCTGGTCACCGCTGATGGATCGCTACGTGCCGCCGTTTTGGGGACGGCGCCGCGGGTGGATGGCGCTGATGCAGCTCGCGCTCGCGATCCTGAGCCTCGTGCTCGCGGGTGTCGGGAGCCACCCGGAAGCGATCTGGGTCGTGGGCGCGATCGCGCTGGCGATTGCCCTCGCCTCCGCCTCCCAGGACGTCGCTTACGACGCCTATGCCGTAGACGTGCTGCGCGAGGACGAACAGGGCCCCGCCGTAGGGGCCAAGCTGGCGCTGTATCGCGCGGCGATGCTCGTGTCTGGAGGCTATACGATCACCGTTGCCGGGCACTGGGGCTGGCCCGCGGCCAACCTCCTCCTCGCGATCGTTTACGTCGCCGTGATCCTCATCACCTGGCGCGCTCCCGAGCCCGAGGAGAAAACAGCGGCCCCGAGGACGCTTCGCGATGCGGTTTGGGCGCCTTTTCTCGGTTTTCTCGCGCGGCATCGCGCGCTCGAGATCCTGGCTTTCGTGTTCCTGTACAAGTTCGCCGACCAGCTCGCGCAGGCTCTCACACGGCCGTTTCTCATCGACATGGGCTACGACCCCACCCAGCGCGGCGCGGTGCTCGCGAACATCAGCATGGTGGCCACGATCGTCGGGGGCCTCCTGGGTGGAATCACGACGACTCTCGCGGGGCTCGGCCACTCTCTCTGGATCTTCGGACTGCTCCAGATCTTCTCGAACATCGGGTACTTCCTTCTCGCCGGCCTTCCTGCGCCGTCGAATGAATTCATGTGGGGCGCCACCAGTTTCGAGCTCTTTACGTCGGGACTGGGGACGGGAGCGTTCTCGGTCCTTCTCCTGCGCATGACGCAGAAGAGGTTCTCGGCGACTCAGTACGCTTTGTTCACGAGCCTCTTCGCGCTCCCGCGGCTTCTCGCCGGGCCCATCAGCGGCTTCGTCGTCGATGCCATCGGCTGGCGGACGTTTTTCCTCTCAACGCTGGTAATGGGGATCCCTGGACTGGTGATGCTCGCTCGGTTCGTTCCTCCGGGCGTGAAGGAGCCGGAGTTCTCGGTCAGGGAAGTGGAGCGAAGGCGGCCCTTATCCGCGGGAGGGCTTGTCGCGCGGGGAGTTCTGGGAGCGGCTCTCGCGGGGATTCTCGCGGTCTTCTCCGTCGCCGCGCTCGCGGCTCTCAAGACGATGCGCCCGGGGCCCGAGATCGGGTTCGATCTCCTGCGGGCGGTGTCCGAGCTGCGCAATCCCACCGAGTTCACCGACTGGGTGGAGCTCGTCGGAATCGCGGCGTTCACCGCGATCGGCGGGCTCTTCACGGCCGCGATTTACGCCGCGAGGCACGGCGGCGTCACGACGTCGGCAGAACGATCGTCCGCGGTGCCTGAATCGTCACCGTGAGCCCAGCGTCAGGCGCCGAGGACCGGTATCCCGAACGCGCGTGAAGCGATCGCAAGGCCGCCATCATGCGTTGCCATCGTCAGTTCCTGTCCCATACGGTCACGCCAAACCAGCGCCGTTGCCAAATGCATCGCGTCGAGGGTGCCAAGTGGTGTCGGGAACGGCTCAGAGGCTCGTGACAGGATTGGTCTTTGTAGAAGCACGAGGTCGACCGATTCGAGCCAGGTCTTGAGAATCTCGGTTCTTATTGCAGCCTCCTCGATCGATAGCGAGCCTTGCAAGCGCAGGCGGTCGAGCGTTCGGGGACACTCGATGGCGAGGAGCTCGCTCGAGATGATGGATTCCGACGAGCGCAAGTCGGCCAAATCCAACGCTTGGGGCTCCCGGAGGATGAGGCGGAGAAGAGCGGACGAATCGAGATAGACGATCACCTCGATGCGCGGTCCTGAAGAAGCACGGTCAGGCTGTCGGTGGGGGCGGGAGGTGGCGGCGGCAGGCGAAGCTCCCGTGGCTTCCTCGTCGCGCGTTGCACCGCGAGAGGAGACTCGAGATCGTAGGGGACGATGCGAGCTACGGGCGTGTCACGATCGAGCACGACGAGCGTCTGGCCCTTGCGCACCTTCCGCAGATGCTCGCTGAGGCGGGCCTTGAGATCTGCGATTCCCACTTTGCTCATGACCAGATTATGGTCATCAGTAGTCACATTGTCAACACTCTTGGGTTTGCGGCGGTCGCGGGTCACGACGTCGGAAGAACGATCGTCCGCACCGTCCCGATGGTCTCGCGGGTCTCCTCCGCCCACCGGCCCTGGAAATATTCCACGACACTCTTCATGAGCTCGTTGGTGACGTCGGTGAGCCTCCGCTCGAGAGGCCAGGAGAGGAAGCGGGCCGGGGCCGAGAGCGCGTTCGAGACCGCGATGAGGTTGTCGAAGATCGAGAGCCGCGCGCCGTTAGTATCGGGCTGCACCAGGATGCGGATGACTCCACCGCCCGCCCCCGCGAGTCGCCGGCGGGAGTTGTCGATGATGGTATAGAGGAGCCCCCGTAAGAGAAAGGGCTCGGCATAGACCGGCCGCACGCCGGGCTTGATCTCGACCAGGAATCGAATGCCCTGCTCGTTCAAGGCGGGCGAGAGCTCGCTTTCGAGCCGCGCGAGGATCTCGTTGATAGGAGTGGGAACGCGGCCCGGAAGTCTTCCCGAGCGCAGATCGAGAAGCGTCTGGCGCATGAACTTGACGTTCGAAAGCGCGGATTCGACCTGAGAGAACTCGTGATGGACGAAGGGCGGGACGTCCGGCCGGGCGCGCATGCGCACGAGCGAGGCCTCGATTCCGGAAATAGGAACGTCGAGACCGTAGGCGGCGCCCTCGGCCACTCTTCCGCGAAAGGAGCTCCTCAGGCTCTGCTTCAGGGACTCCGAAGCGTGGGAGTCGGAAATGACCTCGAGCGCCATCGTGAGCTCGAGGGCAACGCGCTCCAGGTGGTCGATGGTCTCCTGGTTCGGCGCCGGAGCCTCCTGCGGCAGATAGAACGTCAGAAGCCCGATCGCGTGCACCGGAGTCAGCATGGGAAGGGCGAGGATGGCGACGCAGTCGAGCCCCGCGCGATCCATCGCGTCCTCGAGGGGCCCCGCTTGCCCGCGCAGCTGGAGCATCGCCTTCTGGGCGTCGACGAGGGCCTGGGCGAGAGGCCGTCCCCCCGGGGTGCGCGCCCCTTCGAGAGGATCCACGGGAAGACCGAGTCCCACGACTTGTTCGAAGTTCCCGTCGGGCCGGATGAGGCTGAGCGAGGCCTGGCCGCATCGGAGCGACTGGGCGAGCGCGCCTACGAGCCCCTCGAGGAGCACCGGGGTCTCGTCGGGGGTGGCGCTGAAGAGCTTCTTGGCGACGTCGGCCACGGCTCGGTAGGTCTCGACTCTTCGGGATTCGAGCTGAGTCTGCTCCTTGAGCTCGCTGATGTGGTCGGCGAGGCTCGAGGCCGCCTCGGCGTAGCTCTCGACCATGGCGTTCGCGGACTTGGTGTCGAGCTGGATCGCCCCCTGGGGCGGGGAGTGCACCGGCGGCGTCTGGTTCGGAAAGCCGGATTCAACCGCTGGTGAGGACAGCGCGGAAGACAGCTGCGGAGCCTTGACCCGGAAGACGCGCGTGGGCGCGGGCTCCTTCGGCGGGTACGGAGGCTCCTTCGCGCGCCGGAGCTGCTCGAGAGTCGTTCCGAAGACCTCGAGCATCGCGCGCGTCGCCCATTCCTTGGCGGAGCGGGCGTCGCCGATGTTCTCTCCGATCTTGTAGCGGGTCGCGAGCTCGGTCATCGTGCGCTCGAGCATCGCTCCGAAGGATTCGAGGACACCCCGGCCCTCGGTCGCGACCGACTCGAAGCTCGGAGCTCCCCGCGCGTTCAGGCCGCGCTCCATGATCTTGTGGTCGGTGGTGTCCGGGAGATCTCGCTTGTTGTACTGGAACACCATCGGTATCGACGAGGGCTCGATCCCGTGATCGAGGAGATACTCCGTCATCTCCTTCATGCTCTGGAGATTCTCTTGCCACCGATCCGTCGCGGAGTTCGCGACGAACACGATGCTGTCCGTGTTCTTGAGGAGCATCTTGCGCGTCGCGCCGTAGAACTTCTGACCCGGCACCGCCACCACTTGAAACCGAAGGTCGTAGCTGCGGAAAGCGGGTGTCGAGAGCGGGAGGAGATCGAAGAGGATGGTGCGGTCCTGGGCGGTATTGACGGAGACCAGCTCCTGCCTGCGGTCGGGCCTCGCGAACCGGTGCAGCATCTGGAGGCTCGTGGTCTTGCCTCCCGCCGCCGGTCCGTAGTAGAGGATCTTGATGCGGAGGAAGCGCTCCTTGTGATTGATCTCGACCAAATCAGCCTCGGGCTCGCTCCACCGGTTTTCCTTGAATGCTGTCGTAGGCCAGCTTGACCCGGCGTCTCGGCCCTGATTCCGAATCATAGATGTCGCATTCGTCGTAGGGCTTCGAATAGACGTGGAGGCTCGCCGCGTTCGCCCCGAACTCGAGGGCGTTCTCGACCGCGTGGAGATCCGCCGGGCCATCGAGAAACCCGATGCCGCCAACCACCGGCGACCCGGTGGGCGAAAGCCGGATAGGTTCCTCGGAAAGCATCGAATAGTTCGAGAAGCGAAGCCTTCCGCGCTCCACCCGGGCGTAACAGAGCTCTCCTTCGTGTCCGTGAATGGGCGCTTTTTGGCCTCGTCCCCAGCAGACGACGAGAAGCTCGAAGTCGGGGTCCTTGTGGACCAAGTTCCGCGTGTAGTGCTCGTCGCGGTAGTTCAGATAAGGGTCGAACGCGGCCTGGTCCATGAGGGTCTCTGCCAGGTACTGGCGTACCTCGATTTCGGGAAATCCCCTGGCGGCGAAGCGTTTCAAATCATCGATGAGGTGCTCGAAACCCACGTGGCGCGTCACGGACTCCTCATGCCCTAGCTGGTCGGAACTCTCGTATGAAACGGCATTTACCTTGTAATGTCAAGGGATTCGCGGAAAACGGGGGGCTCAGGGCGTGACGGGAACGCTTCCCACCTGGCGCAGGTTGTGTACGGCCGCGTAGCTGTAGGCGGCCATGAGGGCGATCCGGAGGCCGAGCGCGAGCTTCGTCTTGCCGCTTTTCTGAAGCCGCTCGGTCGTCCAGTAGACGGCGGCGGGGCCGACGACGTGGTGCACCAGACGGATTCCGCGCTGGGAGGCCACGGGATTTCCTTCTTGAAGTCCCCGGGAGAGACCCCATTCCGTGGTCGCGAAGTCGGCCGCGGAGGCCGCGAACAACAAGGCGCCGGAAAACTCGAAAACCGGGGAGCTGTCGGCTGGAATCGGGACTTCGGCCGCCGGCCGGCCGGGCGAAGGAAGCTCGAAGCTCTCGATCTCGGCTTGGGTCGGCCGGATCGGCCGCTTCTCCTCCGGCTTGTCCAACGCAAAAACGTTCTCCGCTGCGAGAAGGACGAGGAACATCGCGAAACCGGGGGGGAGTTTCGACATGCAGCCGATGACTGCAAGGGGAATACCGCCGGAGCTTGCCCTTCAAGTCCTGGCAAGACATCAGGTTGCGTCGATGGACCAGCCATCGATCGTAGGGAGGATCCCACGCCTCGTGGGCGCGACACCCCGAATCAGAGGCTCTTCAGGACTTCGTCGGGATGCCTCGCGGCGTCGACCTTGGGATAGACCGCGAGGATGCTCCCGTCGGGACCGATGACATAGCTCACACGCTTCGCGGAGGCGGCCTCCTTGCTGTCACAAGCGCCGTACGCGAGCCCGATTTCCCGAGTCGTGTCGCAGAGAAGGGGGAAGTTGAAGTCGAATTTCTTCGCGAAAGCGAGGTTCTTGTCCTCCGTGTCGAAGCTGATTCCCAGAATCTGGGCGTTCTTCTCCTCGAACTTCCGGATGTTGTCGCGGAACCCGCAACCTTCTGCCGTTCAGCCGGGGGTATCCGCCTTGGGGTAAAACCAGAGGATGACGATCTTCCCGAGGTAGTCCCTCAGCCGAACGAGATTTCCCTGGTGATCCTTGACTTCGAACTCGGGTGCTTTCTCGCCCTTCTCGAGCATCGCGCTGTCACCCGATCGCTGAACGAAGCGCGTCGACGCCGGCGACCGCGCGCTCCACGTGCTGCATGGTGTTGTAGACGTGGGGACAGAGCCTCAAGCCCCCCGACGGAGAGGCCGCGATTCCGTGCTCCTTGTAGATACGGTCGACAACCTCGCGGTTCTTGTGGCTCGGGACCTCGATGATGCAAACCCCGCCGGCGAGCTCCGGGTCGAGCGGAGTCACAAGCGAGAAGCCTTTCGCCGCGAGACCGTTTTTCAGAGCCGTCGCGAGCTCGACCACGCGAGACTCGACGCGGTCGTGTCCGACCGACCGATGGAAATCGACCGCTGTGCCTACGGCGGCGAGGCAGGCGTCGTCCCTCTGTCCGAGGGACTCGAACTTGCGCGCGCCCTTCACGTCGGGATCCGCGTCGTCTCCCCAGCCGGGGGCCACGACGTTCGGCCAGATGCGCGTGATGTTCTCTTCCTTGACGTAGAGAATCCCGGCTTCCTTCGGCCCCATGAACCACTTGTGGGCCGAAGCGGAATAGGAGTCGCAGCCGATCTCCCTCAGGTCAAAATCGAGGGCGCCCCAGCTCTGGGCTCCGTCAAGATGCACGTAGATGCCGCGGGCGTGCGCCGCTTCGACGATCTCCCGCGCGGGAAGCCTCACACCGCTCACACTCGAAACGTGGGTGATGGAGAGGACGCGGGTCCGGGCTGTGAACGCCTGGACGAAGGGGTCGACGAGATCCTTTCCGCTCTTCGGCTCCTTCGGCGTCGAAACCCGAACGACGGAAAACCCATGGCGCTTGGCCCTCACGTCCCAGGCGACGTTATTGGTCGGATGGTTCTGCTCCCAGAGGACGACCTCGTCGCCGGAGCCGAGAGCGAGGCCGTTGTTCACGGTGTTGTTGGCTTCGCTGGTGTTGCGCAAGAGAGCGATTTCTTCGGGGCTGACCCCTAGCTGCGCCGCGACTTTCGCCCGCGAGCTTTCGAGGAGGTCGGCGAACTTCGCCCGGTTGTTGAAGGAGCAATCCCGGTCGATGTCGGCGGTCAGCTCCGTCACCCGCTCGGCGACCGCTCGGGGCGAGGGGCAGAGGTTCGCCGCGTTCATCGGGACCTTTTCCTCCGTGAAGGAGAACTGCGCCCGGACGAGACTCCAGTAGGCTTCGCCGTCGAGCTTGCTTGCGGCGAGCGCTTCTTCGCTTCGAAACACTGCCGGGACCACCGCGGCCGCTGCCGCTATCTCCGTGAGAAAGGATCGGCGTGAGGTTTCTCGTGTCATGGAAGTCCTCCTGGGGGATGATATAACAGAACTAGATGAACGGCGTCACTTTCGCGGTCTTGCTCCTCGCCGGAGGCGGGCTCACCCGCGTGGCCGGAATCAAGGTCGGGCATTTCACGCTCGAAGAACGACCCACGGGCTGCACCGTGATCCTGACGGAAGGAGGCGCCGTCGCGGGCGCGGACGTCCGCGGGGGAGCGCCGGGGACCCGCGAGATCGATCTTCTGAGCCCGGTCGCCTCCGTCGAGAAAGTCCACGCGATCGTTCTTTCGGGTGGCAGCGCCTTCGGCCTCGACGCGGCGTCGGGCGCGGTGCGTTATCTCGAAGAGCGAGGCATCGGTTTCGACGTGGGAGTCGCGAAAGTGCCGATCGTCCCCGCCGCCATCCTCTTCGATCTCGGAGTCGGGGGGAGACCCGAGGTTCGTCCCGGTGCTTCCTGCGGCTACAACGCGGCGAAGGCGGCGAGCGACGGTCCGGTCCCCGAGGGAAGCGTGGGAGCGGGCGCAGGGGCAACGGTTGGAAAGATGGCGGGGCGAGAGCGCGCGATGAAGGGCGGGATCGGCACCGCCGCAATCGAGCTTCCGAACGGTCTCTTGGTCGCGGCGATCGTCGCGGTGAACGCCGTCGGAGATGTCGTCGATCCCGCGACCGGGGAGGTCGTTGCCGGAGTTCGCACCGAGGACGGCCTCCGGTTCGCGGACGCCAGGAAGCTCCTTCGCCAGAGCCCTGCCGGAGGAAGGCCGGGAGAGAACACCACCATTGGGGTCGTCGCGACCAACGCCCGGCTCACGAAAGCCCAGGCGACGAAGGTGGCGCAGATGGCGCACGACGGGCTCGCCCGCGCCATTTATCCCGCGCACACTCCCGCGGATGGCGACACGCTCTTCGCTCTCGCCCTCGGGAGCTGGGAGGGTGAAGCGAACCTTACGGTTCTGGGAGCGCTCGCCGCCGACGCCACGGCGGAGGCGATTCTGAGCGCGGTCAAGAACGCCGAAAGCGCGGGCGGATACCCCGCGGTGCGCGATCTGACACGTTGAACCCCCACCTCGTCATCATTCTTATATACTCCCTCGCCCAGATACTCCTCGGCGTGGTCATCGGGAGATGGGTCAAGACCACCGGCGCCTTCTTCGTCGCTGGCCGGAGTCTCTCCCCGATGCTTCTCTTCGCGACGCTCCTCGCCGCGAACATCGGAGCCGGCTCGACCGTCGGCGCCGCCTCCCTCGGTTACCGCAGCGGGATCTCCGCGTGGTGGTGGGTGGGTTCCGCAGGAATCGGGACGTTCGCTCTCGCGTTCTGGGTGGGTCCTAGGATCTGGAGAGTGGCGAAGGAGCACGATCTCCAGACGATGGGGGATTTCCTGGAACTCCGCTACGGCGGCACGGCGCGGGGCGTCGTCTCGAGTCTTCTCTGGGTGGCGACGCTCTTCGTCCTCGCGGCCCAGCTCATCGCGGTCGCGCGCGTGCTCGAGGCGGTCGCGGATGTCCCGAAGTTTTGGGGCGCCCTCATGGGTGGAGTCGTCATGACCGCGTACTTCACCGCCGGCGGGCTTCTCTCGTCGGCCTGGGTCAACCTGGTGCAGCTCGTCGTTCTCTACCTCGGGTTCCTGCTGGCGCTCCCCGTTGCTCTCCGCTCGATCGGGGGATTCGAGGGCATCCGGGATCTCGGCGCGACGGTGGGAGACGCCTATCTCGATCCCTGGGTCGGAGGTGCGCGCTTTCTCGCGCTGCTGGCGCCCGCGTTCATCGTGTCTCCGGGTCTCATCCAGAAGGTTTACGGAGCGCGCGATGAAAGGACCGTCCGTCTCGCCGTTTCGCTCTGTGCGGTCGCGCTCCTGATCTTCGCCTGGATTCCGCCGCTTCTGGGGATGGCGGCGCGGGTGCAGTTTCCCGATCTCGCGAACCCGGACTTGGCGCTTCCGACCCTCCTCGTGGAGCGGATGCCCCTTCTCCTCGGGACACTGGGGCTCGCGGCGATTTTCTCCGCCGAGGTCAGCTCCGCCGACGCGGCGCTCTTCATGCTCTCGACCTCGCTATCTCGCGATCTCTTTCAGCGTTTCCTTCGTCCCAAGGCGACCGACGCCTCGGTGCTTCGAGCGGCCCGCCTCGCCGCTATCGCCGGCGGTGCTCTCGGCGTCGTCATCGCTCTCCTCTTCGAGACGGTGATCGATACTCTCACCATCTTCTACTCCATCCTCAGCGTGAGCCTGTTCGTGCCGGTGGTCGCCGGGCTTCACTACAGGAAAACGGGGGCGGTCGAGGCTCTCGCGGGCATCGGGGCCGGAGTGGCGACGCTCCTCGCCGTGCAGTTGCGCACTGCGGGCCAGGGATATGGAATATGGACTCCGACCCTTCTAGGAATGGCGGTGAGCGCCGTCGCATTCGTTTTGGTGAGGAGAAGATGACGTCCTACATCCACGGGGCGAGCGAGATCCCCCTTCTCGGGGAGACCATCGGGGACAACTTGCGAACGACCGTCGAGCGATTCCCCGAGCGTGACGCGCTCGTGGTGCGATCGCAGAGGTATCGGGCCACCTATCGGGAGCTCTGGAATCAGACGACGGAGCTCGCGAAAGCGCTTCTCGCGCTTGGGATCGCGAAGGGCGATCGCGTCGGCATCTGGTCTCCGAATCGATTCGAGTGGGTGGTGACCCAGTACGCTACCGCCCGGGTGGGCGCGATCCTCGTGAACGTGAACCCGGCGTACAAGGCGCGAGAGCTCGAGTACGCGTTGAGCCAGTCCGGAGTGCGGATGCTCCTCCACGCTCGCGGCTTCCGCACCACCGACTATCGAGACATCCTGGGGGCGGTGCGCAGCCGTGTCTCGGCGCTGGAGCAGGTTTTCGTGGTCGACGACGATTGGGAGAAGCTCCTGTCGTCGTCCGCGGGAGCGGAGGATGGAGCCCTCGCCGAGCGCGAGAGGAGCCTCGGCTTCGACGATCCGATCAACATCCAGTACACCTCGGGGACGACGGGAGCGCCAAAAGGCGCGACCCTCTCCCATCACAACATCCTTAATAATGGCTACCTCATCGGCGAGGTCATGGCCTACACGGAAAAGGACCGAATCGTGGTCCCTGTTCCCTTCTACCATTGCTTCGGAATGGTGATCGGAAACCTCGCGGCGACGAGCCACGGGTCCACGGTCCTCGTTCCCGGAGAGGCGTTCGATGCCGGCGACACCCTGGCCACGGTCTCGGAAGAGCGCGCCACGTCCCTCTACGGCGTTCCCACGATGTTCATCGCCATGCTGGGCCACCCCGATTTCGCAAAGACGGACTTTTCGACTCTCCGGACCGGAGTCATGGCCGGCTCTCCCTGTCCGGTCGAGGTCATGAAGCAGGTGCGGGAGAAGATGAACGTGAGGGACATCACCATCTGCTACGGCATGACCGAGACGTCGCCGGTCTCGACGCAAACCCGGATGGACGACGCGGTGGAAAAGCGGGTCGCGACCGTAGGAAGCGTTCACCCGCACGCGGAGATCAAGATCGTGGATCCCGCGACCGGCGCCCTCGTCCCCCGCGGTCGGCCGGGCGAGCTCTGCACCCGCGGCTACTGCGTGATGCTGGGCTACTGGAACGACGAGGCGGCGACGGCGAAGGCGATCGATCCCGCGGGATGGATGCATACCGGCGACCTCGCGTCGATGGACGAAGAGGGCTACGTCAAGATCGTCGGCCGGATCAAGGACATGATCATCCGCGGGGGCGAAAACGTCTATCCCCGGGAGATCGAGGAGTTCCTGTACACTCATCCCAAGGTCGAGGACGCCCAGGTCATCGGCGTCCCCTCGGCCACCTACGGAGAAGAGATCGTGGCGTGGGTCAAGCCCAGGGCGGGAGCGGCGCTCGAGGGCGAGGAGCTCCGTACGTTCTGCCGGGGGAAGATTGCGACCTACAAGATCCCGAGGCACTGGAAGATCGTCGACTCTTTTCCGATGACCGTCACCGGGAAGGTACAAAAGTTCCGAATGAGGGAAGTTTCGGTTGCCGAGCTCGGGCTCGGCGATGCCGCGAAGATCGAGACCGCATGAGTATCTTTTCCTTGAAGGGGCGAGTGGTCGCCGTAGTGGGCGCCGCGTCGGGGATCGGAGAGGCGGTTGCGCGCGGAGCCGCGCTCGAAGGGGCATATGTAGTCGCGCTCGACGTCGACGAGAGCGGGCTCGAAACCGTTTGCGGGAAGATCCGCGAGGCGGGCGGCACGGCCGAATGGAAGCTCCTCGACATCCGCAATCGCGCGGAGGTCGAGGCGGCGCTCGGCGGCGCGGGAGATCTCGACGGGGTCGTCTCGACTCCCGGGATCAACGTGCGCAAGCGCGTCCTCGACTACACCGATGCCGAGCTCGATCGGGTGATCGACGTCAACCTGAAGGGGAACTTCCACGTGCTCCAGGCGGCAGGAAGGATTCTCTCGGCGCGGAAGAAGGGGAGCATCGTCCTTTTTTCCTCCATCCGGTCCCTGGTGGTCGAGCCGGGCCAGTCGGTCTATGCGGCGACGAAAGCGGGAGTCGTCCAGATGGTGCGGGGGCTCGCGTCGGAGCTCGGGCCTTCTTCGGTTCGAGTCAATGCCGTCGCTCCCGGGGTCGTCGAGACTCCGCTCACCGCGCCCATCCAGTCGAAGCCGGAATGGTACCGGGCCTACGCCGAGAAGAACGCTCTGAAGCGATGGGCGAGCGCCGAGGAGATGGTGGGGCCGACCCTCTTTCTCCTCTCGGATGCCGCGAGCTACGTTACCGGAACCGTGCTCTTCGTCGACGGCGGATGGACCGCGGTAGATGGGAGGTTCGACCCGCCATGAGAATCATTACGGCGATTTCGATCTCGCTCACGATCTCCTCGCTCAGCTCCGCGGAGCTGAAAGAGAAAGCGCTCTGCGGAACGTTTCCCGGGCGGGGCCGGCTCGAGCTCGCGAAGCACGCGGATTTGCGCGAGCGCCTGGGACGGAGCGGGGCGCCTCGCGCCCTTCAGGTCCCGCGTCTCGAGGTCTCGGGAGACCTTGTGCTGGTGTCGGACGATGGCAGCCTCGTGAGCGAAGCGAACCCCTTCGACCTCAGGGAGAGTACGCTCATGTTCTCGCCCGCGGGCAGCCGCGGCTTTCTCTACCGAGCGGGCAGCGGGGGAATCGACGCCGGCGCCGGCGAGCGCATCGGGATCGGGGACGACGTCTCTCGAATTTTCGACCTCTCGTTCGACTTTCCGTTCCTCGGTCAGAGCTACCGGCGGCTGTTCCTGAACTCCGACGGGAACCTCACCTTCGGCGAGGGAGACAGCGCCAGCACCCAAAGAAGTCTCGAGAGATTTCTCAGCGGTCCCCCGCGAATCGCCCTGTTCTTCGCCGACCTCGACGCCACCGCCGGGGGCGAGGTGCGCGTGCTGAACGCTCCCGATCGTTTCGTCGTCACCTGGGACGCGGTGCCCGAATGGGGCAAGGAGGAGCCGAGCACGTTCCAGATCGAGATCGTTCGCGATGGGACCATCTATATGAGGTACGGCGCGATCGTGAGCGCGGCCTCCGGCATCGTCGGGGTCGCGCCCGGCGGGGGAGGAGAGGTAAGCCTGGTCGATCTCGGAGGGGAGCCTCGAGAGCTCGCGGGCGCCATCGCCGAGCGCTTCCTGCGCGGACGGACGATCGATAACCCCGCCGTCTCCCGGAGCTTCTATCGCGAGCTCACCGATTCCTACGATTCCCTCGTCGTGTGGACCAACTTCGAAAGCGACGAGGACGATGCCTTCGCCTATTCGGCGGCGGTGTCGAACGACGCGAGCGGCACCGGCGACGACACCTACGATTTCTCCGAGACGTGGGGAAGCGAGGGCGAGCTCGAGACCTACGTGTTCATGGGGGACGTCCGCCGGTATCCCCGCGATCCGAACGGGCGAGTCCTCGGCGCGGCCTCCCGCCCGACGTCTCTCGGTCTCCTCGCCCACGAGGTCGGGCACCGTTTCCTCACGAGCGCTGAGATCGTGCACCCGGGAGTCGCCGTCGACGTGCTCCTCGGCCGGCAGAGCTCCCACTGGAGCTTCTTCCTCGACACCGACGCCTCGTTTCTCGAAGGGAACGACATCGTGGAGGAATCCGCGGGCCGCTTCCGCACCGTCGAGACCGTGAGCCGCTACTCGCGGCTCGATCTGTACCTCATGGGGCTCGCCCCCGCCGCGGAGGTCGCGCCGTTCTTCGTCGTGACTGGAGCTTCGGCTTCCGTCTTCGGCGAGCCGCTCGACAACGAGTCCACTCCACGAGAGGGTGTGGTCATCACCGGCACGAGGACCGACCTCACCATCGACGAAATCATCGTCGCGCTCGGCGAGCGGCGACCGCGCGTCGGCGAAGCCCAGAGCACGTTCCGGCACGCGTGGGTCCTTCTCTCACGACGAAACGAGCCGCCGACTTCGGAAGACATCGGAAAGCTCCACGACGCGCGGAATGCGTTTCTAGGATTCTTCAACGAGAAGACGCTCGGGCGAGGCCACATCGAGACCCGTATAGGGCGATGACCCGCCCGATCACCCGAGAGCGACCGGAAGCGACTCGAGACCGCGCAGGTGGAGCCCGCGCCGAAATCGAAGCTCGTCGGGAGACACCGCAAGTCGGAGATTGGGCCGGTGGGAGAGCAGTTTCTCGAGAGCAATCCGGCCTTCGAGCCTCGCCAGAGGCGCCCCGAGACAAAAGTGGATCCCGTCGCCGAAAGCCAGGTGCGGGTTCTTCTCGCGGCGCACATCGAGCTCGTCTGGCCGCTCGAACATGTTCTCGTCGCGATTCGCGGAAGCCAGAACCGGGCACACCAGGCCGTCCTTGGGGATGGTGACGCCGGCGAGCTCGATGGGCTCGCGCGCGTAGCGCTCGGTCGCGACCTCGACGGGGCTGTAGAAGCGCAATAACTCCTCGACGCCGCTTCGATAGAGGGCGGGCTCCGCCCGAAGCCGCTCGCGCTCTCCCGGGTGCTGGAGGAGCGCCAGGGCTCCGTTGCCGATGAGGTTCACCGTGGTTTCGTGGCCCGCCACCACGAGAAGAAAGACCATCGCCAGCACCTCATCCGCGCTCAAGCGATCGGAGGCTTCCTCCGCTTGCACCAGCGCCGAGATGAGATCGTCCTCGGGCTCGGCGCTCTTGCGGGCGATGACTCGCTTGAGGTATCGCAGGAATCGAAACAGGCTCAACACGCTCGGAAGAACCCGCAGCAGGTTTTTTCCCGCGCTCGCGGCGACGATGTCGCGCGACCAGCGATGAAATCGTACGTGGTCGGAGGCGGGAACTCCGAGCATCTCAGAGATGATCGTGGAAGGGATCGGAAGGGCGTACTCGCGCAGGAGATCGAAGGATCCCTCGGTTCCCACCTTGAACAGAAGCTCGTCGGCGAGCCGTTCCACCCGCCCGGCCATCTGCTCGACTCTGCGGGGGGTGAAGCCCTTGTGGACGAGTCCGCGAAGTCTGCCGTGGTCTGGCGGATCGACGTCCAGCATGTTCCTCTCGAGCGCTTCGAGCGACCGGAGAAAGCCCGGAAGCTTCGTCAAGCCGGCTCGCTTACGGAGCTTGCGCTTGTCCTTGAAGAGCCGCTCGTCTTTGAGCGCCCGGTTGACGTCGTCGTAGCGAGTAACGAGCCATGCCGTCTGTCCGTCGGGGAGCTTTGCCGCATACACCGGGTCCTTGCGGCGTAGCTCCGCGTAGAAGGCGTAGGCCGTCGCCTTGAACTCGGAGCTGGTGACGTCGGGGGAGGGCATCGGTGGGTGGGAATATACCTGACCGCGGGAGGGAACGAGATAGAATCTCCCCAGTTCGGCGTGCTCTGCGCTCGCTGAGGAGGAGAATCGCATGGACTCGATTGGCTCGATCCATCCCCAAGTGGTCCATTTCGCCATCGCGCTCCTGATCGTAGGCGTCGTGTTCCGGCTGCTCTCGCTGACCGGCCGTATCGCCTTTGCCGGACCCGCGGCCTCGGTGCTGCTCCTCCTCGGCACCGCTTCGGCGGTGGCCGCGGTGCAGTCCGGAACCGCGGCCCATGGCCCGGTGGAGCGGGTTCCCGGCTCCCGGGACGCCGTGGTCGAGCACGAGGATTGGGGGAAACGAGCGCGCAACGTATTCCTTGCGGTCGCCGCACTCGAGATCCTGGCGCTTATTCTCGCGCGACGGCGAAAGGCGCGTCCGGCACAGTTCCTTTCCGGCGCCGTGGGCCTCGCGGGTCTCTTCTGCCTGTACGAGGCGAGCGAGCATGGAGGGGAGCTCGTCTACTCCTATGCGGGGGGCGTGGGCATTCGCACCGGCGAGCCCGAGGACGTGGGCCGACTTCTCCTGGCCGGCCTTTACCATCAGGCTCAGCTCGATCGGAAGGCGGGGCGCCCCGCCGAAGCCTCTCGGCTCATCGAGGAAATGGCGCAGCGATTTCCCGACGATCTCGAGGTCCAGATGCTGGCCGCGGAGTCGATGCTCCTGGGCGGGAAGGACGCCGAAGGAGCGCTTGCCGCGCTCGATCGCATCTCGGTGCCGCAAGACAGCCGCCGGCTGGTCTCGAGGCACGGGATTCTGCGCGCGGACGCGCTTCAGGGGGCCGGCCGTGCGGCCGAGGCCCGCGACGTGCTCGAGGGGCTCCTGACTCGATACCCCGATAGCAGCTCGGTCAAGGAGAAGCTCGCGAACCTTCCGAAACCGTGACGTTCGCCGTTGCCTCGCGGTCCGTGTTATCTCCCCCCTTGACTTCTGGACCCCTCTCGGAATAAAACACTCGAGCCGTTCGCCCGCATCGGTCCCCCCCCAACGGATCGAAGGTCGATTCGAAGGAGGTTGCCCTGTCTCTTTCGGACTTCCGTTCCGCGTCTTTTTTCCTCTGGTTCGTGTCGACCCCGCCGCTCGAACCGCCTGTGGTGGAACCCCTCCTCGTCCGCGTCCTGAATCCCGTCGACGGCCTCGCCGTCGTTCAGGAGCCGGACGGCGATTTGCGGACCGTCCATCTCGGCGACACGGTCTCGGGGAAGTGGAAAGTGACGAAGGTCCTCGAGGATCGTCTCGTCGTTGAAGGCGTGAGCATGCCCGGCGGCAAGTCGAAGCTCTGGATCTACAAGGCGGGTCCCGGGGAGAAGAGCTCGCGGGTCGTGGTCCTCGAGCCCACGAAGCCGCCCGAGAGGCGGGCGAGCCCGCAGAAGGAACCTCAGTGATTCCTCGGGCGTGGATTCCGGCAGCCTGTTTCGCGAGCGCGCTGTCGTTCCCCGCTTTTGCGGACGGCCCGGAAAAACAGTTCGTCACCCAGACTTTCGTCTCCTCCGGTGAGTTCGAGGCGCGGCACGTCGAAGATCGCGAACAGGTGAGCGTCATCGAGCTCGTCGGGAACTACGACAAGGTGAAGGGCGACGGGGAGCCGAACGTCGAGCCCCGCTCCGTCATCGCGCGGGAGTTCTTCCGGACCCATCCCGACGAGTACGACTTCCTCGTGGTATTCACCACGTTCGAGTTCGCGACACCCTCCAACACTCCTGGGACGGACGCGCTGGCGTTCCACCTGGGAGTTCGAAACGACGTCGAGGGTATCGGCCTTCCCATTTTCGACAACAGCGACCTCTTCGGAAGCGACGGGCGGCTCCAGGGCTACATCGACATGGCGGCGCTCTCGCGCTACGTCACCGACCCCCTGAATCCGCGCTTCGAGCTGGTGCTGAGCACGCTGGCGCACGAGATTCAGCACCAGTGGTGCTGCTACGTGGAATTCCAGCGGCCGGATGGATCAGAGAGCCTCGACCTTCTAGGACCCGACGACGCCCACTGGAGCTACCTGCTCGACAGCGACGCTTCGGTGATGTACGGCCACGAGTGGCGCGACAACAGAAACGGCTCGTTTACGGCGGTCGACGCTCGCCGCTTCTTCAGCCCTCTCGATCTCTACCTCGCGGGCTTTCTCACTCCCGAGGAAATGCAGCCGTTTCTTCTCATCGACCAGCCGGGAGGCGATCGAACGCGCTTTCCCGAGCGAGGCGTGACCATTCAGGGAAGCGCTTCCACGGTCGACATCGCCGACGTCATCTCCGCCGAAGGGCCCCGTCTTCCCGCGGTATCGGACTCACCCAAGAGGTTCCGAGCGGCGTTTCTCGTCGTCACCCGGCCGGCAACGCGTCCCACCGACGAGCTCCTCGCCGCGGTCCATCGCGTTCGCGACGGTTTTCAAACCCGCTTCTCGATCTTGACCGGTGGCCGGGCCGTGGCTCAGGTTTTTCCCGATGCGATGGTGGATGGGAGCGTAGGAGCGCCGGACGGTGTCGAGGGCGGCGCCCTCAGGGATGACGCGAGCCTCGCGGACGGCTTTACCTGGCTCCGCAACCAGCAAAAGGCCGAGGGCTTCTGGGAGGATACGGCGGCGACGCGGCTTCGCGACACCACCGTCTCCCTGGAGACCCTTCTTCTTTTCGACGGTTCGTTCGCCGGACGCGCGATCGCTTCCGGCTGGCTTCGCGACCAGGAGGATTCGAGCGTCGATTTTCTCGCGCGGCGGGCGGCGACATTGGAGCGGTTGGGGGTCGACGCCGCGGAGGTACGCGCGAAGCTCCTTCTGCTTCAAAACCCGGACGGAGGCTTCGGAATCGCTGCTTCTTACGGAAGCGACCCGGTGGACACCGCTCTCGCCGTTCTGGCCCTCGCCGATCGACCGGCGGTGCCGGGAATCGCTCTCGAGAAAGCCATCGAGTACCTCCTCGCCAGTCGGAATGCCGACGGAGGATGGGGGAACCTTCGCGGCGGCGCGAGCCGCACCCGCGCGACCACCACCGTCCTCCGGGCTTTGTCCGCGGTCTCCCGGCTCGATGCCGCCTCCGATGGCGCGCTCGGCTGGCTCGCCGGAAAGCAAAACCTGGACGGCGGCTTCGGCGACAGCCCGAGCACTGTTCACGATACCGCCGACGTCCTTCTGGCGTTCGCCGATCTGGACGAGAGCGGTCGCATCCGCTCCGAGGACGGCTATCTCTTCCTCAGGTCCCAACAGAGCCTGGACGGAAGCTGGAACGGAAGCACGTATGCGACCGCGCTCGCTCTCACTTCTCTCGAGGGCGGAAGCTTCCCCAACCTGCGCTTCGGAGCGCCCATCGTCGCCACTCCGGCTTCTCCCCCGGACGGAGAGAGGGTGGAGCTTCAGCTTTCCGTCGTCAACGACGGCGCAAGCCCATCTCCCCCGGTCCTTCTGCGGCTTTTCGAGGGAGATCCCGATGCCGGCGGCCTTCCCCTTCCGAGCGATGTTTCCATTCCCGCCCTTCCCGCGAACCGATCGGCTACGGTTCGCGTTTTGTGGGACAGCTTCGACAAGCCCGGCCTCAGAAAGATCGTCGCCGTCCTGGACGTCGAGAGTTCCGTCCTCGAGCTGAGCGAGCTCGATAATCGCGCCTCGATCGATATCGACGTGCGGCCGGCGCCCGACGGCGTCGAGCTCGAAGTTCGATCCGCCGACGTCGCCATTCTGCCTTCCGCCCCCGACCGCCTGCCCACGACGCTCGCGATCTCGGTCGGGCTCCGAAACCTTGGCCGAACGGGAGTCGACGCCGCGCGGGTGCGGCTATGGCTCGGCGCTTCCGGCACGGGCACGCTCCTCGATGAGAAGACGACACCGATCCTGGAGCGCGGAAGGAGCGTGGTCCACTTCTCCTATGCGCTTGCGGTTCCGGGGACCACTTTCTTCACCATCGAAGCCGATCCGGAGAACGAGGTGCCCGAGGCCAACGAGGCCAACAACCTGGCCACGGCATCGGTCCAGACCGCTCCCAGCGTCGATCTCGAGGTCACCGACGCCGACCTCGCGCTCTTGAACGGGACTCTATTTCTCGGCAACGACGTGACGTTCCGCGCCCGGATCCGCAACGCCGGAACCGTCGATGCTCCCCCCGCCGTGGTCCGGTTCTCGATCACCGACGGCGCCGCTACCGATATCGTCGCCACCCGTTCCGTGGTGCTCGCCGCCGGCGAGAGCGTCGAGCAAACGCTCGACTACCGCATAGACCGCCTCGGGGCGCTCCGCCTGGTCGTCGAGGTGGATCCCACGGGCCTCGTTCCGGAAGCGGACGAGACCAATAACGTCGCCAATCTCGCGTTCACTCCCATTGAGCTCGATTCCGCGAACCTCGCGGTGAGCCACAAGGACATCGCATTCGAGCCCGTTCCCGGACTCGAGGGGAGCCCGTTTCGCATCGCCGCCCTGGTCCGGAACGTGGGCGTGGCGCCGGCGACGGACGTCGAGGTGAGTTTCCATGACGGCGATCCGAGTCAGGGTGGAACCCTCCTGGGAGCGGTCCAGGTCATCCCCGACCTCGGTGCCGGGACCAGCGCCGCCGTCGAGGTGGTCCTGCCGTCGCCCTTCGGCGTCGGCGACCGGCTCATCTTCGTCGTCGTCGATCCCGCGGATCGCATCGCGGAGTTCGACGAGAACGACAACCGCGCCTTCGAATCCGTGCGGGTGCTGCGCCTTGCCGATCTTGCGACCTCATCGGGCGCGCTTTCACTCTCACCCCGCTTCCCTCGGGCCGGTGAGGCGGTCACGCTCGCGGTCCAGGTGACGAACCTGGGAGAGCAGCCCACGGGGAGCGTCCTCGTCCGGGCGTTCGAGGGAGACCCCGCCTTTGGTGCAACGCCGGTTGGAGGAGACCAGAGTCTTTCGGCCCTCGCTCCGCACGCGACGGGCCCGGTGAGCTTCTCCTGGGCGCTCGCCGCGGGCGCGCCGAGACCGATCGTGGTCGTGGTCGACCCCGACGGCTTTGCCGTCGAGTCCACCAAGGCCAACAACACCGCCCGCATCGACGTCGCGGTTCAGGACTCGGACTTCTACGTCACCAACCGCTATTTCTCCCCGAACGGAGACGGCGTCCAGGACACCACTCGATTCTTCTACCGGCTCGGGGCGAGCGAGACCGTTCTCGTGCAGGTAACCGACAGCCGGGGAAGGGTGGTCCGCCGCTCGCCTCCGATCGAGGCCGAGGCTTCGGACTTCGAGTGGGACGGGCTCGACGACTTCGGGCGGCTCGCGCGGGACGGCGACTATCGGCTCGAGGTGCTCCGGGGCGCCGACGTCCGGGGTGGCGCGCTCGTCACCATGGACACCGATCGCTCGTCTCTCATCGAGGCCCTGAAGACGCCTCTCGAGCTCCGCACCAACCTCACCTGTGAAATCGCTTTTCCAGGGCGTCTCACGATGTCGCCCGACGAACGGTGGGTCTACTTCACGGTGTCGTTCGATCCGCTGTATCCGGAGGGCCTCTACCGCGCATCGTCCCTCGGGGGCGACCTCGAGCGCATCTCGGAGATCGTTCCCTGGAACGACGTCTCGGTCTCGCCCGATTCTTCCCGCATCGCCTTCTCCGCGACCCGCTTCATCGCAGGCGCCTGGCGATACGAGGCCTGGGTCGCGAACGGGGACGGAACTTCGGCGCGAGTCCTGCGGCAGAGGACGGACACGAGCCCCCGCACCCTCGGCTTCATCGATGGAGGACGAACGGTTCTGGTGGCGATCGAACGGTCCGGCGCTTTCGAGCTCGAGGCGGTGCCCCTCGACGGAAGCGACAGCCGGTTGATCCTGAGCGCGCCGATTTTCACCTCCGGGGAGTACGCGCTTTCGCCCCGGGGCACTCACCTGTTGATGGGGGCGTACGACGGCTTCAGCTTCGCGCAGAGGCTCGTCAACCTCTCGAACGGCACGAGCGTCCTCCTGCCGTCGACCGAACGGCCCACCTGGTCGCCCGATGGCGGGAGGTTCGCGACCGTAAGCCTTCAATCGGATACCCTCGCGATCTACGACGATACCGGAAACGTTCGAAAGACGATCTCGATTCCGGTGGACCCCATACCCCCTGAACTGCTGCCGCCGGACGGCTCGTTCGACTTCGACGGTCTCGATCTCCGTTTCGTCCAGTCCTTGTCCTGGTCCCGGTCAGGCGCCGAGCTCGCTTTGCTCGCCGAATACCAAGGCTACGACGTGTCTTTCCGGCGTCTTTTCCGCCTCGACGCCGTGAGCGGCGAGATCGAGACCATCGGCTGGACCGAGCCGCAGGATGAAGAGGGCGAAGAGGGTGAGTCCTACCACGTTTCCGCCTGGGATGGTGGAAGCTTCGTCGAGAAGGGCGTCCTCCACTATGGGCTTCACTACCAGGACCAGGAGGTCGCACTCTCCGCGGACGATCGCGATCCCTCGGGAGAAGTTCGGATTCGCATCCAGCAGACGGGGCGCGAGGCCGCGCACGTGGACGCGGTCGCACTCCGCTTCGGCGCTCTCGAGATTCCGCCTTCGAGCGCCATCCGGGAGGCTGATGCCAAGGACGCTTTCGCCGAAGTGAGGGCGCGCGACTCCGAGGTCCTCGATCTCCACGAGGCCGCGCTTACGCTCGTCTTCGACCGCGTGCCTCCAGGGCCGGTAAAGCTCGTCCTTCGCGCGCGGGAGGAGACTCTGACCGGACGAAATGCGCGGCCGTTTGGTTACCCGGGCGCCTCCGAACGCTACTTCGACGTTGCCCTGCACCCCTCGACGCCAATTCGAGTCGATGGCCTCCAAACGGGAGAGGACGACCTCGGCGAGCCTCTCTTCGAGGAGCTTTCGAGACCCGGAACCGGACATCCCGCGGCGAGGGTCTCGGGCTTCGCGAAGAGCGACGGCGAAAGCCTCTACGCCGCCCTCGATTTCACCGTCGACAACACCCTCGACGGCGACAAGGACTGGGCGGCGCTCCTCGTTCGCTCCGGCGAGAGCTTCCGGGAATTCCGGGTGACGGCGAAGGATCCTCGCTGGGGCGTCGCTGGTTTCACACGCACCGGTCGGGCGAACTACTCGCACAAGTACTACGAGTTCAAAATCCCGCTGAGCGAGATCGGAGCCGGCGACCAAGGTGTCGTCCAGCTCCGTTTCCAGGCTTACGGCACCGCTGCGATCCTCGACTCGAACCCCGCGTTCCTCCCGAGCTTCGGCGATGTCCTCTGGGTTCCCAATGAGCGCACGCTCCTCTACGCGAGCGCTTTCAGCGCCCGCGCGAGCGAGGCGATCTTTCTCGACGAGGACAACCGCCGTGAGACGGTGTTCGAGAGCTTCGATTCTCTGGGCGACGCCCTGTTCACGCCTACCGGGCGGAAATTCCTCTTCCGGGCGTTCGAAAGCGACGCCCTCGACCGCTGTTCCGTGGGCGGCTCTTCCGACCACTGGGCGGTGTCGTCCCTCGCCAACTTGACTGCCGACGTGAGGGCCCGCCGCATCTCGACGGGGAGCGGAATCCGGCTCGACGGCACCGCGGCCGACCGTAACTTCTCCCACTACACCCTGGAGTACGCTCGCCCCTCGGCACCGGGCGCTTTCACCCTGATTCAGCCCCCTTCTTCCGAGACCATCATCGACGACTTCCTCACCACCTGGGTCCCACCCTCGACCGGGAGCTTCTTCGTCCGCCTCTCGTCATCCGACCTCGCGGGAAATCTTCGGAGCCACCTCCGGAGGGTGTCCTACTCCGACACTCCGAGCATCACCGACGTCTACCGGACGCCGGACCATATCTCGCCCAACGGCGATGGGGTCCAGGACGAGCTTCTCGTCCATTACCGGGTTCTCGAGCCGGTGCACCTCGAGTTCCACTTCGTCAACGAGTCGGGCGACCGCGTCCGGACGATCCAGAGGGATCACTCGCTCCCGGGCGTCGAGTTCACGCTCGCTTGGAACGGGATCGACGACCGCGGCCTTCCGGTGAAAGACGGTGAGTATCGCCTCCTGGTCCAGGGCTACGAGTTCTTCTTCCACGTCGATACCCGCGCGCCGGAATTGGAGCTCTCGCTCCACGACGCCTATCAGGTCTTGCTCGTCGGGGAACCGTTGAAACGCCCGTTCGTGATCGTGAGACCGCGGCTCGAGTGGTGCATCGAGGAAGAACATCTCTCGGAGGCGTTCTTCGAATCCGGTGAGGGCGCCGATCCGACGTTCTGGCAAGAGGACATCCGGAAACCTGAACCACCCTGCCTCGACGAGGTACCAGAGGAGAGGCGCGTCGACTTTGGCAGGCTCCTGCTGCCCGATTTCGTGAATCATCGCTTCCGCCTGGAAGCGAGGGACCGGGCTGGGAACTTCTCGCAGCAGACGACGGGTCTCGGCCGCGAGGAGCTCATCGTCCAGAATTTCGGCCTTCCGAATGCCCACGACGTTTTACCGCTCATGCCCTACGTTCCCATGGACCCCACGGACGGCGCGACGGGCGAAGGTGCGCTCTTCCAGATCGAGCCCGGCGGCCTTCGGATCCGGGTGGCGGAGACGGTGCGCGCAGAAATCGTCGAGGTCGCCATCCAGTACCGCCCCCTGGCGCAGACGTTCTGGCAGGAGACCGAGGCCACGGAGTTTCTGGACTTCTCGATACCGAAAGCGCTGTCTTCGGAGCCGTTCGACCATGAGTTCGACGTCCCCTGGGACCTCGCGGGCGTTCCCCTGGGTATCGTGACCGCGGTTCGTCTGCGCGCGACCGATCTCGAGGGGACGAGCTACTTCTCGAACACGTTCCAGGTGCAGACGGACGGCGTCATCTACGGGGGCTATATCCTGCCCGACACGCCCTTACCGCCTCCAGAGCCGGACATCGTGCACCAGCTGGCCGCCGAGGCGATCGAGGACGGCCTCATCCTGAGCAAAGAGCAGGCTCTCTGGGCGATCGAGGCGATCCCCGAGCCTCTTGCCGAGATCAAGCTCTTCATCCAGAGCAGCGACGACCCGCGGTACCTGTCGTGGAAGTCCTTCGATCCGATCAAGGTCGTAAATGGCGGATTCATCTTCCGCTTCGACGGCGCCCCTTGCGTGAGCTACGACTCGTTCGTCAAGGTGAAGACCGAGCCGACGCCTATTGGAGACGGTCGTCTCCAGGTTCGCACCTTCGAGACCGGCCATATACCCATCGTGGTCCCGTGCCTCTCGGTCCGGGTCGAAGTATCACCCGTCCAGGCCCCTTCCTGCGGGGCCGACCCGCCTCAGCAGCTTTTCCTCGAGGCGTTTCCCGCCATGGCGGCGTTCAGCCCCGATCTCCAGCTCCTCGTCGTGGGAGAGCCGCTCGACGACGGCGAGATCGACGTCCGGTTCAACGTCAATCATCCCCTCGGCAACTTCTTCGGCGAACTGGAATACGTGAGCTACTCCTTCCTCCTGGACATCAGCGACCGGGAGGAGGGTATCTATCCCTTCGTCGCCCGCGTGACGAATATCGGCGGAGACAAGGCAGAGGTCTCCTTCGACGTCATCGTCGACCATACACCTCCCGTCGCCCGAATCCTGGTGCCGCTCGAAGGCCAAAGGGTCTGTGGAATCCCACGCCAGACCGAAGACGGAATCCGGAACGTCTTCGACGTCGAGGGCGTGGTGGAAGACGAGGCCGGCGCCGACTACACGCTCCGGCTGACGCGCATCGACGGAACTCCCAGAGACCTCAAGTTCGAGGAAACGAGAGGACTCGCGGTCCACGAGGCTCACGGAACTCTCGGCACCTACGGCGATAACAAATTCGAGCCGCCGTTCGCGGGCGAAACGACGTTCCAGCTGGAGACGACCGACTGGGGCGGATTCCTTCAGTGCACGGAGAGAAACTTTTTCTTCGACGGCGAGGTCGAGGATGCGGATACCGCTATCGATCGCACGCTCTTCTCGCCGAATGGTGATGGAAACCTGGACGAGCTCGAGCTCGAGGTCCGCGCCTCGGAGTTGTTCTTCGCGACCGTCGACGTCCACGCCGCCGTCGAGGCGACGCCCGGCCGGCTCCAGATAACGGGACCGTCGCTGCGCCGGCTCGCCTCGGACCTTCTTGTCCTCAATGAATCCATCCTCGTCTGGGACGGACGGCGCGACGACGGCGGCGTCGTTCCCGACGGCCTCTACGGAATCGTCGTCTCCTTCCGCGACGCCTGCGGGAACGTTGCTTCTTCGACTCGTTACGTGGTCGTGGATACGACGCCCCCGATGGTTGCGATCCGGTACCCGAGAACGGGAGATCCTCTCCGTCTCATCGTCGAAGTCCTGGGGACGGCGAGCGACCTCCATTTCGCCGGCTACGGCGTCGAGTTTGGAATCGGATCCGATCCTTCGACCTGGGCGCGGTTCGGCGCCGGGCGGAGCCCGCGCATCGACGAGATGCTCGCGGCCTGGAACACTCGCGGCCTCGAGGGCGACGTGACCCTGCGCCTCGTGGCCTCGGATCTCGCCGGGAACCAGGCGGAGACGCGAGTACCCCTGCTATTCGAGACTCGCGTCGATCTCCTGAGCTACTTCGAGGCAATTCCTGCGCTCTTCTCGCCGAACGGCGACGGCAGGCGGGAGGAAACCGGCATTCGTTTCGGCCTTCTGAGCCCCGCTCGGGTGACGCTCTCGGTGACCGACGCGGCGGCGAATCCGATCGCCACCCTCTCGAGCTCCGAGTCGCTCGGGGAGGGTCCTTTCATCCGACCGTGGGACGGCCGGCAAGAGGATGGAACCGAGGCCCCGGACGGTCCCTATTCGGTCGAGATCCTCGCCGCCTCAACCGCGAACGCGGCAGTCACGCAGCGAGAAAGGTTGACGGTCGTCGTGGACCGGACCCCTCCTTCGGTGAGCCTTCTCCGCCCCACGTCGGGATTCGCGACCGGCGGAGACAGCGCCGTCGGAACGATCGAGGACCTGCACCTCGCGGAGTATTCGATCTCGCTCGCCGAAACTCCGGACGCGCCGATTTGGAGCGCGATCGCGGAGGGCACGTCGAACCGCCGGGATGCGGCTCTCGCGAGCCTTTTCGATCTCGAAGAAGGAGACTACGCGCTCCGAGTGCAAGCGAGCGATGAGGCGGAGAACCGCACGGCCCTCATCGTCTCCTTCATCATCGATAGCACTCCCCCTCGCGTGAGCCTGTCGTCTCCTCTTCCGGGCTCGGTTCTCGGGGGGACATCGCTCGAAGCACCCGTGAGCGGAAGCGTGGAAGAGGAGCATCTCGATCTCTATCGTCTGGAGTGGGGAGAAGGGGAGTCGCCATCGTCGTTCACTCCCATCGCGACGGGAACGACCCTGCCCCTTCCCGACCCCGCGGGGCTTCTGGACCTTTCGGCCCTCCAGGATGGCCGATACACGCTCCGTCTCTTCGCTCAGGACAAGGCCGGCCTCACGGGGGAGGCCCGCATCCTCTTCGACGTGGACAAGACCCCGCCTTCGGTCGAGATCGCATCTCCTCCCGAGGGCTCGTTCATTCAAGCACCTCTCCCGATCCAGGGGACGGCCACCGACGAGCATTTCGTTGAGTACCGCCTCTTTCTCGCTCCCGGCCGCAAGGGCGCTTCGTCGTCGTTCTCGGAGATCGGTTTGGGCGTGTCCCCCGTGGACGACGGCATCCTTCTCGAGTGGAGCGCGCTTCCAAAGGACGGGTTCTACGTCCTGAAACTTCGCGCGCAGGACCTCGTGGGCCTCACGTCGGAAACGCTCGTCGAGGTCGAGGTCGATACCACGCCTCCGGCGCCTCCCCTGAGCTTGACGGCGACGGTCGAAGATCGGCGAAACGGAAGGCTGCTGTGGACCGCGAATACCGAGCCCGATCTCGCGGGCTACCGCGTCTACCGCCACGGCGAAGTCATTACCGGGGCCCTGGTCGCTTTGCCAACGTTTCTCGACGAGGCGCTCGAAGAGGGGCGGTACGTCTACACCGTCACCGCCGTCGATCGAGGCGGGCTCGAAAGCGAACCCTCGAACGAGGCCTCGATCGCGATCGACGTCACTCCTCCGGAGGCGCGGATCTTCATCCCGAGCGACGGGAGCCGCGTCTCGGGTCTCGTGGACGTGACCGGCACCGCCTACAGCCAGGATGATTTCCGGTCCTATCGGCTCCTGGTTACAGGGGCGACGGGCTCTAGCCTTCTCCGGGAGTCGCCAGTCCCGATTCAGGCAGACGTCCTCTCCCAGTGGAACACCATTGGTCTTCCCGAGGACGCGGCCTTCACGGTTCGACTCGAGGCCGAAGATACGAGCGGGAACGTCGCTTTCCACGAGGTCTCGGTCACAATCGACAACCTGCCGCCCGCGGCGCCGACCGGCCTTACCGCCATCCAGCAGGGTGCGACCTCGGACGTCCTCGCCCGCTGGAATCCGAACACCGAGCCCGATCTCCTCGGCTACCTCCTCTATCGCGACGGAAGGCTCGCGAACGTCACGGGAGTCGTCATCGGAGACCTGCGGCGTTACATCATCAAGCCAACTCAGTTCCTCGATCTGAGCGTGCCCGACGGGCTCCATACCTATGAGGTCTACGCCACGGACGAGGCGGGCAACGTCAGCGACCCGTCGGCTCCGGCGGAGGTGACGCTCGACACGAGGCCGCCGCACGCGGTCATCGTCCTTCCCACTGAGGGAACGGCCTTCGATACGACGCTCCACGTCATCGCCGAAACCGTAGACACCGACGTCGTCGAAGTGAGGTTCCAGTTCCGCGCCGTCCTCGACGTCGTCTGGACCGACATCGGCGACCCTGACACCGCCCTTCCCTGGGAGACGGACTGGGATCCGAGCGGGCTCGCTTTCGGCCTCTACGAGTTGCGTGCGGTCGCAACCGACAAGGGCGGGCGCACCGATCCAGCCCCGACTCCCATCGGAGTCCACTATCGCGACGTCACTCGCCCGGGCGGAGTCCTCGCCCTCGATGCGCGAGTCGACGGGGGCGACGTCTACCTCGCCTGGGAGGCGGTCGCCGATTCCGATCTCGCTGGATACCACGTCGATCGAAGGGACAGCCTCGGGAGCGAAGTGAGGATCACATCGTCCCCGATCGGAGACACGAGCTACGTCGATTCCGGGCTCGACGACGGGACATACGTCTACATAGTGGTCGCGGTGGATACCAGCGACAACGAGGGAGATCCGTCGAACGAGGCCGAGGCCCACGTCTACACGCCGTTTTTCGACCAGCCCTATACGCCGACTCCCGAGCTCTCGTTCTCGCTCCTGGGATTTGGTGAGGCTCTTGCCACGACCGAGGGGACGATCGCACGCCCCTCGGGAGTTACCGAGCTGCCCGCGACTTCCGCCGACGCTCAGGGCCATTTCACTTACGACGGCCTCGCTCTCGAGCGCGGAGACAACGTCGTGAGCTTGCGTCTTCGCGACGGTGAAGACAACGTGAGCAAGGGAGCGAGCGTGACCGTCGTCTCCGGAGCGCTTCCGAGCGCTCCCGTGGATGTCGTGGCCGAATCTCCGGGCGGCCTCGACGTTTCTCTCCACTGGACCGAGAACCCCGCGCCGGAGAACGTCATCGGTTACCGGCCGCTGCGGAACGGAGAAGCGGTTCTTCCCGACACCGACCGCAGTTTCTCGGTAGCGACGGCGTCGTCCTCGTTCTTCAGCCCTCCCGCGAACGCAATCGATTCCGATCCGACGACGTACTGGGCGCCCGCGATCTTCGACGGGTCTCCCGTCGACGGGCAATGGCTCGAAGCCAAAATCGACGAGCCCGCGGTAATTGCCGGCCTCCTCGTCCGCTGGTGGGAGGTCCCGTGGGATCCGTCGGTCGTCTACGCCGCCATCGACTACGACGTCGAGGCTTGGAGCGGAGAGAGCTGGGTCCGGATCGCCCAGATCCGAGGCAACTTCGAGGCGGAGAACCGCGTCCTCTTCTCTCGACCCTACCGCACCGATCGAATCCGTGTCGTTCTCCGGACGGCGCTTCAAGCAGACCCCTTCGAGCCGGCGCGCCTCGCCGAGGTCCAGCTCGTCGACCGGCCGTACGTTGCCGCCCCGCCGTACGAGGAGACGGTCGGGGACGGCCGCTATTCGTATACCGTCAGCGCTCTCAACGATTTCGGTTTCGAGGGCCCGGAATCGGCGCCCGCCGAGCTTCCCGTCGGAGACGTCGAGGCGCCCGAGCCTCCGGTCCTCGCGGCCGCCGTCCTGGCGTCGGATGTGACCCTCACCTGGACGGCGAGCCTCTCGCCCGACGTCGTTCGCTATGACCTTTACCGAGACGGAGCCCTCATCGCCCAGCATACCGATCTCCTGCATCTCGACGCCTCCCGTCCCAATGGCGTCTATCGCTACATCGTCCGTGCCGTGGATGCGGTCGGCAACGAATCCGCGCCTTCGAACGAGGTCGAGGCCACGGTCGCGGTCGCGCCTCCCGCCGCACCGATCGATCTCGTGGTGACGGAGGTCCCCGACGGACGCGCCCTCGATCTCGCCTGGGCGCCGGGTGCAGGCCCCGAGCCCGCGTCCTATCTCGTCTTCCGCGCGACGACGAGCGGAGGGCCCTACGAGGAAGTCGGGGCGACGCCCGAAACGAGCTTCCGCGACATCGGGCTCGACAACGGCGTCACCTATTTCTACGTCGTCGTCGGTCTCGACGCCGTCGGAAACAAGGGCGCCTCTTCGAACGAAGCGAGCGGGACTCCGCGCGACGTGACTGCACCGGCGAAACCCGTGCTTCACTATCCCGGTTTCCCCGGGGCTCCCTTCCGGACTCTCGAGGATCGCACCCTGATTGCCGGGCTCTCGGAGCCCGGCGCCTCCGTCCGCCTCTTCGCTTCCGGCTCGTTCAAAGGGAGCGCCCGCGCGCTCCTCGAACCGGAGACGGAGACGGCGCCGGTTCTCGTCTTCGAGCCGCAGCTCTCGCCGACGGGGCGCTACCTCTTCGACGCCTCGGCATCCATCCTCTTCGACTTCGACCGAGGCGTTGGCGGCGCAGCGGTTCCGGTTCAGGGTCCTACCCGCTTCAGCGCCGATGGGGAAGACCTCTGGATTGCGAGAGACAGTGGGATCTTCGCCTATCGCATCGCCGACCAGAACCTCGAAGAGGTGACGCAAGTCGACTTCGCCGACGTGGTGGTGCCCTCCCCGGACGGCGGCTCCCTCGCTCTTCTCGCCTATCTGGGCTCGGACCGGGGTCTCATGCTCTTCGACCTCGAGACCGGAGCCGCGCGGGTGCTCGTCGAGGGAGAGACCTGGTGGTTCGACGCCGGCTCCATCCAATGGTCGCCCGGGAATTCCCATATCGCGTATCAGCGATGGTCGCCGTTCGTCACGATCGAGATCGTAAACGTCGAGACGGCGGAGATTCTCCTCGTCGAGAGTGAGCCGATTGGATCGCGCCCGAGCTGGTCGCCCGATGGAGAGAGCCTTGTCTACAGCACGTACCGCGACGGATTCGAGCAGATCTGGCGCTACGACCTGAGGACGCGCGTGGCGAGCCCGGTCACGCCCGATTCGAGGCACCACGGCTCGCCCCAGTGGTCTCCCGACGGAAGCCGCATCGCCTACCGGGT
>Ga0184637_10000267_pt1 | contig 38077 bp, 31 predicted proteins | sample PLM3_127_b2_FD_133143 | JGI IMG/M metagenome (GOLD analysis project Ga0184637, IMG submission 133143) | Groundwater sediment microbial communities from an aquifer in East River, Colorado, USA - PLM3_127_b2 | ecosystem: Environmental > Terrestrial > Soil > Riparian zone | place: USA: East River... | reverse complement strand
GCCGTCGCCGTCGCCGTCGCCGCGCTCGTCGCGGCGCCCCGCCCCTCCCAGCCGCGGCGGCGCTGCCCATCGCGCGCCGTCGAGTGGCGCCCGTTCTTCGACGCGAGGTCGTGCCGCTTCGGGCCTCCCCGCGCGTGTCCGCCCCCAGCGTCTCGGCCGCACGGAAGCCGATCTCGCGGTGCCGCTTCCCATTCGCGGTAACGCCGCGGCCGCAGCCTCTTCGCTGCCGTTTCGAGCAGCCACAGCAGCCAGCCACTCGCCGCGGAAGACCGGACGCGAGCCGAGTGGAGGCGAAATGCTGCGGACCCCGAGCCGCCCTACGTCAGCGCCGCGGCCGGGAACGGCTTCGCCATCGGCTCGGCGAACGGGTGCCGGCGCGCGGCATGCGCGAGCAGGTCGGCGTACGGGCCGGTCACCACCGTGCGGATCCCCGCCCGCGCAGCCGCGTCCAGCACGGCGTCGGCGTCCCAGAGGTGCGCGTCCACGACGCAGCAGTCCTGGCCGCCGCGCTCGAGCTGGGCGAGCGCCTCGTCGGCGCGCTCGGCGCCGGCGACGGCGTGACCGTCGAGCCGGAGGGCGATGGCGAGCGCCTCGCGGAAGTTCCTGTCGGGGTCGACGATGAGGAACGACGCCATGCGGCCCGCCGAAAAAGAAAAGAGAAGTGCAAAGCGCAGCTGAAGTGGCGGGGGGGGACCTACTTCAACGAGCTGCTTTGCACTTCTCGATCGGGGTGGAGCAAGGCGGGTGCCAGGCGACCGACGGCAGCGTCTCTCGAAGACCGCTCCAGTTTCCGGAGTGTTACGGGAGGTCCGTGAGCAGCCCGTGGTGCGCGGATCCGCTCATCATTTCGGATCTGAAACGGTTCTTTGCAGAGATGCAAAGCGGCCCATGCGGGTCAGGCGTCCGTCCACTACCTCGGCCGCTTCCGGCTCCCAGAGAGCGCGGCGGCACCGGACCGCCGGCCGTCACTCCGGAACGAAGGCGGTCCGCACCTCGATGCCGAGCCGCTTCATCTTCCGCCAGAGCGTCGTGCCCGAGACCCCGAGCTCCCGCGCGACGCGCCCCAGGTCGGCGTCGCAGCGCGCGAGGGCCGCCTCGATGGTGCGCCGCTCCGCGTCCTCGACCGCGGCCGCGAGCGTCCGGGCGGGCTCGGTCGCGGCCCCCCGCCGGCCGGCCTCGATCTGCACGTCGACGGCGTGGATCTCGCGCCCGGGCGAGAGCGCCGCGGCCTGCTCGATCATGTTCTCGAGCTCGCGCACGTTGCCCGGCCAGTCGTGCTCGAGCAGCTGCGCGAGGGCTTCGGGCGTGAGCACCTTCTCCTGGCCCGTTCGCTTCACCCAGCCGCGCAGGAAGTGGGCGGCGAGGAGCGGCACGTCCTCGCTCCGCTCGCGGAGCGGCGGGATCCGGATCGGCACCACGTTGAGCCGGTAGAAGAGATCCTCCCGGAACCGCCGCTCGGCGATGGCGCGGCGCAGGTCCTGGTTGGAGGCGGCGATGACCCGCACGTCCACCTGGACCGGCGCCGACTCGCCCACGCGCCGGATCTCCCCCTCCTGCAGCGCGCGCAGGAGCTTCGCCTGGAAGCCCGGCGCGGTCTCGGCGATCTCGTCGATGAAGAGGGTCCCGCCGTTCGCCTCCTCGAAGAGGCCGCGGCGCGCCCGCACCGCCCCGGTGAAGGCGCCCTTGGCGTGGCCGAAGAGCTCGGACTCGAGGAGCGTCTCGGTGATCGCCGCGCAGTTCACCGGCACGAACGGCTTGTCTCCCCGCCGGCTCGCGACGTGGAGGGCGCGGGCGACGAGCTCCTTGCCGGTGCCCGACTCGCCGGTCACGAGCACGGTCGCGTCGGTCGGGCCGACCCGCTTCACGCGCTCGAGCACGTCGCGGATCGCCTGCGAGCGGCCCACCACGTGCTCGAGGCCGTAGCGCTGCCGGAACTCGCCGGCGAAGAGGTTCACCTCGCCGAGGAGCCGCCGCTTCTCGATCGCCTTCTCGACGCGGAGGAGGAGCTCGTCCTCCTTGAACGGCTTCGCCAGGAAGTCGTAGGCGCCGTGGCGGATCGCGTCCACCGCCGACTCGATGGTGCCGTAGGCGGTCATGACGATGACCTGCGTCTCCGGCGCGATGCGCTGCACGGCGCGCAGGAGCTCCATGCCGTCGACGGTCGGCATGCGCAGGTCGGTGAGGACGACGTCGAAGGTGCCGGCCTGGAGCCGCTGCAGCGCGGCGGCGCCGTCCTCCGCCTCGTCCACGGCGTGGCCCGCCTGGCGCAGCACGATGGCCGTCGTGGCCCGCATGTTCCGCTGGTCGTCGACGACCAGGACCTTTCCGCCGTCAGCCAAGGCTGCCCTCCCGGGCCGCGAGCCCCGCCGGCGAGAACGGGAAGCGCAGCGCGAAGACCGTCCCGCCCGCCGGCAGTGATGTCACCGCGATCTCGCCGCCGTGCCCGTCCACGATCCGCTTCACCACCGCGAGGCCGAGCCCGGTGCCGCTCGCCTTGGTGGTGAAGAACGGCTCGAAGATCCGGTGCCGGACCTCCTCGGGGATGCCAGCGCCCGTGTCCTCGATCTCGAGCAGCGCCGCGTCCGCGTCGCGGCGGAGCCGCACGCGGAGCTGCCCGCCCCGCGGCATCGCCTGCACGGCGTTCACCACCACGTTGAGGATGGCCTGGCGCACGAGCCGGGAGTCGAGCGGCACCGGCGGCAGCTCCTCGTCCGGCTCGCGCACGAGCCGCACGCCGGAGGGGTTCTGCGCGAGCGCCGCCGCCACCGCCTCGTCCACCACGCGCGAGAGCGGCTCGGGCCGGAACTCGGGCGTGGAGGGGCGGGCGAAGTCGAGCAGGTCCCCGACGATGCGGTTCAGCCGGTCGGCCTCCTCGCCCACGATGTCGAGCAGCATGCGGGTGTCGCCGGTCGGCTTGAGCAGCCGGCGGAGCGACCCGAGCGAGTTGAAGATGACGCCGAGGGGGTTGCGCACCTCGTGGGCGACGACCGCGGAGAGCTCGCCGAGGGCCGCGAGCCGCTCCTGCTGGATGAGCTGGCGCTGCGCGCGGGCGAGCTCGGCGTAGCTGCGGCGCAGGTCCTCGTAGAGCCGGGCGTTCTCCGCCGCGACGGCGAGCTGGTTCGCCACGGCGACGACGCGCTCGACCTCGCTCGGCGTGAAGGCGCGCGGGCCGCCGGTGTCCACCACCGCCGCCGTGCCGATGGTCCGGTCGCGCACGAGGAGCGGCACCGCCAGGTAGGCGCCTGCGCCGGTGATGCCCCGCAGGGCGGGATCGACGCGCGCGTCGCGCGTCGCGTCCTCGACGAGGACCGGCGCGCGGCTCTCGAGCGCCAGGGACCCGACGGTCGGCCGGTCCCCGCGGATCGGCACGCGCAGGCCGATCGCCGAGGTGGGGAGCCCGAAGACCGCGCGCAGCTCGAGCGACTCGCCGTCCTCCGTGAGGAAGGTGAGGTAGGCCCGATCGCAGCCCACGATGCGGGCGAGGTTCCGGGCGCCGGCGTCGAGCACCTGCTCGATGTCGAGCGTGGCCACGAGTGACCGGCCCACCTCGTGGAGCACGCCGAGCTCGGCGACGCGGCGCTGCGAGTCGGCATAGAGCTCGGCGTTCTCCACCCCCACGGCGAGCTCGCCGGCGAGGGCGTTCGCGAGCGCCACCTCGGGATCGGTGAAGTGCCGTCCCGGGTCGTCCGCCACGAAGAGCACGCCGCGCGTCGCCGCGCGCGAGGTGAGGGGGACCGCCAGGATCGCGAGGGGTGGGAGGCCGGGCGCCGCGCGCGCGCTGCCGGGCGGCTCGGCCGAGACGTCCTCGGTCCAGACCGGCGCGCGCCGCCGGAACGCGTCCGCGGCGAGGCCGCCCTGGAGCCCGAAGGTCTCGGCCGCGCCCGTCACCGGCGAGCCCCAGCCCGCGGCGAGCCGCAGGATCCCGGCGGCGGGCTCGGCGAGGTACACCGCGGCGGCGCGGCCGCCCAGGGCGCGGGCCACCTCGCGGCAGCCGTCGTCGAGCAGCGCCCGGACGTCGCCGGGGGCGTTGCCGAAGATGCGCAGCGCGAGCGCGTGGACCGCCTCGAGGTCGGAGAGCCGGCGGCGGACGTCCGAGAAGAGGCGGGCGTTCTCGACGGAGACGCCGAGCTGCACGCCGAGCGCGGCGAGCAGCGACACGGCCCCCTCCGGGAAGGGGCGCGCGGCGTGGCGGCCGAGCACCAGCGCACCGAGGCCGTGGCTCTTCGCGAGGAGCGGCACCGCCATCGCCGAGCCCGCCGCGAGGCGGCAGGTCGGGTCGGCGGCCTGCCCGGGCTCGGCGCGCAGGGCGGCGTCGTCGGACAGCACCGGCGCGAGCCGGTGGACGGCGAGCCCGGGCAGCCCCTCGCCGACCTGGAGCTGGGCCGCGCCGCGCGCCACGTCGGGCGAGAGGCCCACGCCGGTCACGAGCAGGAGCCGCTCGCCGTCGCGCAGGTAGGCGGCGGCCACGTCCGCCTCGAGGGTCTCCGCGACGCGCCGGAGCGCCGCGTCGAGCAGCAGCACCGGGTCGAGCTGGGCGCTCGCGAGGGAGAGGTCGTTGAGGAGCGTGAGCTCGCCCACCCGGCGGCGCAGGTCGGAGAAGAGGGCGTGCGCCTCGATCGCGCCCGCGAAGTGGGCGGCGGCGGCGGCGAGCACCTCGAGCCGCGCGCGCACGCTCTCCGGGCCGGCGTGGAACGTGGCGGCGAGCGCGCCGACCACGCGCGAGCGCGCCACGAGCGGCACCCAGGCGGCGGCGCCGCTCGCGGCGGCCTCGCCGCGCGACACCACGCGCGCGAGCCGGTCGCGGGCGACCTCGCCGAGCGGGCTCGCGAGCGGCACGCGCTCGGGCGCGCCCTCCTCGTTCGGCGGCGCGCCCGAGGCGTAGGAGCGGATCAGCGCCCCGGCCGCCGGATCGAGCACGTAGATGGCGAGGCCGGTGCAGCCGGTCGCGTCGCGCACCACCTGCGCCGCGCGCGCGAAGAAGGCGGGCGGGTCGCCCGCCTCGCCGGCGAGCTCGCCGAGGCGGGAGAGCGCGGCCAGCTCGGCGTTGCGCCGCGAGAGGTCCGCGATGGCGCGGGCCGCGTCGAGCGCCCCCGCCACCTGGGCGCCGAAGAGCCGGACGGCGGGGACGTCGTCCGCCTGCAGCCAGTCACCGACCGCGACGAGGTAGAAGCGCGCGTGGGCGCGCTCGTCGAGCCGGACCCCGACCGCGCGCGAGAGCCCGAGCGCCAGGGTGAGGGTGCGCACCTGCTCCGCGTGCATCTGGGGCAGGACGCCGACGGCGTCGGCGCCCCAGTCTTCGCTGAACGCCGCGCCCTCGGTCCAGACCGTGCGCGCGAACCGGCTCCAGCCGCCCCGGAACCCGGTGAGCGGTCGGCCCAGGCGCTCGCGGAACGCCTCCTCCGCCGCCGGCGGCACGCGCGCCCACTCGAGCGTGACGCTGTCCGCCTCGGCGCGCATGAGCAGGCACGACAGGCCGAGCTCCCAGAGCCCCTCGCGCACGCGCGCGAGCACGGCGGCCTCGCTCCGCTCGCGCTGGATCCCGGCGCCGAGCGCGGCGAGCGCCTCGAGGCGCGGGCGGCGCTCGACGAAGGCCGAGACGTCCCGCACCTCCACCACCGCGTCTCGGCCGTCGAGCGTCACCCGGAACTCGACCGGGCGGCGGCGATCGCCGGGCAGGAGGATCGCGCCCTCGTAGACGCTCGGCACCTGATCGCCGCGCAGGCGGCGCGCGTGGCGCTCCTCGAACCGCGCGCGGTCCTCGGGCGCCACGAGGTCGAGGAAGCCGCTGCCGACGATCTCCGAGGTTGGGCGCTCGCAGAGCGCGGCGACCCCGTCGGTCGCGTAGACGATCCGCCGCTCGCGGACGACCAGCGTGCCGGCGAGCGCGCGCCCGGGAGCGGCGGGGGCGTCCACGCTCATCCGTGCTCCCCGCGCAGGTGCCGCTTCTCGCCGACGCGCAGCGTGACGCGCTCCCGGTCGAAGAACTCGGCGAGCGGGATGACGTGCTTGCGGGTCGCGCCGACGAGGTCCTTGAACTCCTGCGTGCTGATCTCCTGCCGGGTCCGGAGGAACGCCACGAGCTTCTCGCGCAGCGCGGCCACCGCGGCGCCGTCGTACCAGAGCTCCGACGAGACCCGCACGACGCGCCCCTCGGCGAGCAGGAGCTTCAGCACCGCCTGAACGTCGTCCGCGTCGGCGGCCGCGAGCCCCGGCAGCTCGGCGAGCCACGGGGGGGTGAGCCCGCCGGCGGCGAGGAGGGCGCCCACCTTCTCCTTGAGGGCGCCGGCGCCGGCGCCCGAGGCGGCCGCGTGCCCCTTGCGGCGGACCTGGTCCCCCTCCACGACGAGGTCGCCCTTCTCGGCGAGCTGCGCGAGGAGGCGCTGGAACAGGCGGGCGTCGGTGACCGGCGGGAGCGCGCCGCGCAGCTCCTCGCGGCCGACGCCGCCGGCGAGCGGCTTCGCGCGGTGGAAGGCCTCGGCCGCCGCGACGAGCCGGCGCGCGAGGTCGGCGGCCACCGGCCCCGCAACGTAGGAGCGCCGCTCGCGGTCGAAGAGCAGCGCGCCGCCCTTCGCTCCGAGCCGGTCGAGCGCGGCCTGGGCGGCCTTGGGCGCGAGGCCGGTCCGCCCGACGAGCCCGCCGAGGTCCAGGCCCGCCGGCCCCGACATCTCGAGGACGGCGCCCACCCGCGCGTCGGGGTCGCCGCGCGCGAGCACCTCGAGCTGGCGCGCCGTCTCGGGGCGCCCGCGCCGGCGCCGGGGCGCCGCGACCGCCAGGATCCGGCCGCCGCCCACCGTCTTGCCTCGGCCCTCCAGCACGGCGAAGCCGCGCAGGATGAAGCGCTGCCCGGGCAAGGCGGCGACCGGCTCGGCGAGCCGGAGCTGCGCCCAGGCGGACTGTCCGGGCGCGAGCTCGCCGCGATCGAGCAGGGCGATCGTGGCCGAGACCTGCGCGGTGCCGACGTGGAGCAGGAGCTTCGCGCGGTGGCGGAGCGGCTTCGGCGAGGCGGCGAGGAGCGTCACCTCTGCGTCGAGGAGCAACGACGGCGGGACCACGCCCCGGTGCACGAGCGCCTGGCCGCGCCGGATGGCCGACGGCTCGACGCCGGGCAGGTTCACCGCGGTGCGCTGGCCGGCGAGCGCGCGAGCGGCCGGCTTCCCGTGCACCTGCACGCTCCGCACGCGGAGCGCGCCGACACCGGGTGAGGGGGGCAGGAGCGCTCCCTCGTCCTCGGGCGCCACCGCGCCGGAGAGGAGCGTGCCGGTGACCACCGTCCCGAAGCCCTTCATCGAGAACGCCCGGTCGATGGGGAGGAAGAGCGGTCCGTCGGCGGGGCGCTCCGGGACCTCCTCCGCGAGCCGCGCCAGCTCCTCGCGGAGGCGGTCGAGCCCCTCGCCGCTGGAGGCGGAGACCGGCACGAGCGGGCAGTCCTCGAGGAACGTGCCCCGCGTGACCTCGCGGACGTCGCCCTCGAGCAGGGGGAGCCAGTCGGCGCCCAGGCCGGGGAGGAGGTCCGCCTTGGTGATCGCGACGAGCCCGCGCTGCACGCCGAGCAGCCGGCAGATGTCCACGTGCTCGCGGGTCTGGGGCATCACGCCCTCGTCGGCCGCCACCACCAGCACGACGAGGTCGATGCCGCCCGCGCCCGCCGCCATCGAGCGGACGAACCGCTCGTGGCCGGGCACGTCCACCACGCCCGCGACCGTCCCGCCGGGGAGCTCGAGGTGCGCGAACCCGAGCTCGATCGTGATGCCGCGGCGCTTCTCCTCGACGAGCCGGTCCGTGTCGATGCCGGTGAGGGCCCGGACGAGCGAGGTCTTGCCGTGATCGATGTGACCGGCGGTTCCGACGACGACGCGCTTCACGTGGGTCTTCCCGAGCCGAGCCGCCGCCCCCGCGGATGACTAGACGCCGGCCTCCCCGGGATCGCCCGGCCCGCCGCCCGAGCCGTCGAGCTGGTAGTCCCAGCCGAACAGCACGAGCTCGTCCGTCTCGTGCACGGAGTAGTCGGGGCGCGCGCCGCCCGGCCGGACCACCAGGACCGCGGTGCGCACCTCGCGCGCGCCGGCCTTGCGGGCGAGCGCGCGGGCCCGCGCCAGCGTGGCGCCGCTCGAGGCGACGTCGTCCACGACCAGCACGCGGCGCCCGGTGAGGTCCGGCAGCTCGCTCGCGGGCACGTGCGGGAGCGTGCCCGCGTCGCGGCGCCGCTTCTCGATCCGGACGGGGTAGAACTCCGCGCCGAGCGCGGCGGCGAGCGCGCCGCCCACGAACACGCCGCCCTTCGCGATGCCGACCACCGCGTCCGCCTTGAACTTCTGGTGGATGCGGAGCGCCAGGGCGCGGGCGACCTCGCCGAACGCGGCCCAGCCGATCTCGCGCACCGCCCGGCGGGGGGCGCGCTTCATGCGGGCGGGGGCGCCGAGGCGATCGAGCGCGAAGCCGTCCGCGACGGCCACGCCGAGCGGGTCGTCGCTCGCCACGGGGCGCCGCTTCGCGCGCGGGCGCCGCGCGGGCGCGGCGGCGCGGGGAGCCTTGCGGGTCTTCTTCATCGGCGGGGAGCCTATCACGGGGGCTGCCCGGCATGGGGCCGGCGCTACCCGCTCGCCTCCTGCTCCCCCAGGCGCCGGGCGACGTCCCGCAGCTCCTGCTCCGTCACCACGTAGCGCGCCCGGCAGAACTCGCAGGTGATCACCGCCTCGCCCTCGCTCGCGAGGACCTCGGCGATCCCGTCCTGCCCGAGGGCGGACACCGCCACGCGGGCGCGCTCCTGGCTGCAGCCGCACCGGTACGCGAGCTCGGCGTCCGCGAGGAGCTCGAAGCCGTCGCCGCAGAGCTCCGCGATCGCCTCCTGCGCGCCCGCGCCTCGCCCCACCACCTCGCGGAGCGCCCCCGCGGCGAGCCGCGCGTGGACCTGGCCCACCGCCGCGTCGTCGCCGTCGGGGAGCCGCTGGACGAGGAAGCCCGCCACCTCGCCGAGGGGCTCTTCCCCCTTCGCCACCACCGCGAGATCGACCGCGCTGGCCACCTGCTCGCTCGCCGCGAACCAGCGGCGCAGGTCGGCGGCGAGGTCCATCGCCTCGAGCTCCACCGCGCTCCGGTAGTGCTGGCCGTTCCCGAGGTCGCGCAGCACCGACAGGAAGCCGGAGCGGCCGAGCGCGGCGCGCGCGCCGCGGGCGGGATCTCCCGGGAAGTTCACGAGGGGACGGCGGACGTACCCGCGGACGTTGCCCCCGCCGTCCGCGTCGACGAAGAGCCCGCCGAGCGGCCCGTCGCACTCGAGCTGGACGTTCACGCGGGCGCGGTCCTTCTGCAGGGCGCCGAGCAGGGCGCCGGCGGCGAGCGCCTCCGCGAACACGTGGGCGCTGGTGGGGTAGAGGCCGTGGAGCATCCGCGCCATCCGGGCGGTGTCTCCCACGCGCACGAACACCGCGCGCAGGCCACGCCCGGGCACGAGGCCACGGCAGAGCTTGTCGGACATCGAGAGATCTTGCCCTGGCGCGGGCCGGCGCGCCACGGGTCGGGTCGCTAGCTCGTCAGCACCGCGAGCAGCGCCAGCGCGAACTGCGGGAGCGGGGGATTGGCGGACGCGGCCTCGCCGATCACCTCGAGCGAGACACGGCCTGCGAGCGGCAGGCGGTCGCCCGGCCGGAGGCAGCCGAGGTCGCCGTGGTAGACGGGGGGCCCCCGGCGCTTGAGCGTCATCGAGCAGGCGCCGAAGCGCCCGCTCAGCTTCTTCGCGTCGAGCTCGATCCGCACCCGCTGGCCGAAGTAGAGCCCCTCGATGGCGGTCCGGCCGTCCTTGGACTTGAACTTGATCTTCACGTTGGGCGCCTGGAGGCCTGCTTCGATGGGGTGGAGGTCGAGGTCCTTGCCGCCGATGTCCCCCGCCCAGGAGCCGTCGTCGCGGCGGGTGAGGTTCACGATCGGGCCCACGATCCGGTCCTGATCGAACGACACCGAGTTGAAGCCGCTCACCCCGTTCATGCGGAGCTCGCCCGTCGGCTCGAAGGGGACGTCCTGCGCCGCGGCCGGAGCTGCGGCGGCGAGCGCGGCGGCGGTGGCGACGGCGCGGGCGAGGGGGGTCATGCTGGCAACATAACCGGGGGTCGCCCCTACGCCACGCTCCGGATCGTCTCCCGCAGCGAGTACCGGGGGGCCCAGCCGGCCTCGCGCGCGAACGGCGAGCCGTCCACCACGCAGAGGTACTGGATGTGATCCACCTCGTCCGGCGGGAACCCCGAGATCCGGGCCTCGAAGAGGCGCTTCACGAGCGGCCGGACGAGCGGATGGGGCACCGGGATCGGCCTGCGCCCGAGCTCGCGCAGCACCGCGGAGAGCGGCACCTCGCCGGGGCCCGTCACGTTGAAGACCCCGCGCAACCCGGGGCGCAGCGCGCGCACGAGGGCTCGGCAGACGTCCTCCTCGTGCAGGAGCTGGATCATCGGGTCGAAGCCGAGGACGGTGATGGGCCGCTCGAGCCGCAGGTAGCTCGCGGGAGCGTTTTTCACGGTGGGTCCGACGATGTTCACCGGGCGCAGCACCACCGTCTCGATCTCGGGGTGCCGCCACAAGAACGACTGGGCATACATGTCCAGCTCGACGAGGTCGCGCATCTCGCCGAACCGCTCCGCCGCCATGAGCGGCGACTCCTCGGGGAGGAAGTTCGAGTTGTCGGGGCGCGGCCCGTAGACGTTGGCGGAGGAGAGGACCACCACCTTCTTCACCCCGTGGCGCACGCAGAGGTCCAGGATCTTGTGCGTGCCGATCACGTTGAAGGAGTGGACCTCGCTGCGGGGCATCCGCGGGTCGTGCATGATGCCCATGTGGATGAGCGCCTCGATCTTGTGGCGCCGGAACGCCTCCTCCACGCGCGCCTTGCGGATGTCGATCGGGAAGTGCGCCACGTCCTTGGGCTTGCCCGCGAACGGGCGGCGGTCGAGGCCGACGACGCGGGTCTCCGTGTGCAGGAGCTTCGCGAGCCCGCGGCCCAGGTTCCCGGAGATGCCGGTGACGAGGACCGTCCTCGGCATGCCGGGGAAGCTGACGGGCTCACGGGGAGGTGGCACGGACGCTCCTACAGGTAGATGGACTTGCGCTGGGCGAGGCCGCGCTCGACGAGTCCCCGCACCGCGTCCTGCACCTGGCGGACCTTGCCCTCGAGCTCCTGATCCTCCTCGTCCGGCGAGCCCTGGAAGCGCATCGGCGCGCCGAAGTGGATGTGGTAGCGGGCCGGGAGCGGCAGCGGGAGGATCGTCGGGGTGATCGGGAAGGCCGGGAACGAGAGGAGCCGCGCGAGCGGCTTCAGGTCGAAGAGCGCCGGGGCCTGCTCCTCCGCTCCCACCACCGCGATGGGCACGATCGGCGCCCCCGACTCGAGCGCGAGGCGCATGAAGCCCGGCCCGAAGGGCCGGAGCTGGTAGCGCTCGCGGAAGGGCTTGTTCAGGCCGCGCACGCCCTCGGGGAAGACGAGGATGGCCTCGTCCGCGGCGAGCAGCCGGCGGCAGTTCTCGGGCGTGCCGACGATCTGCCCGCAGCGCGCCATGAAGGTCGAGACGAAGGGCAGGGTGGGCACCCACTTCTCGACGAGCGCGCGCGCGACGCGCGGCGGGTCCCGGTCGATGAGGAGCGCGATCTCGATCATCGCGCCGTCGAGCGGGAGCTGACCGGAGTGGTTCGACACGAGCACCACCCGGCCCTCGGCCGGCACCTGCTCCACGCCGTAGAGCTGGACCCGGAAGTACTTTCGGTAAAGCCACAAGAGCGGCGCGATGGCGGCGACGACGTACTCGACGTCGAGGCCGTACGGGTCGACCCCGAACTCGTTCCGCGGCGGGGTGAGCTGCTCGAGGCGCGCGCGTGTGCCGGGGCCGCCGAGCTCGAACGTCCAGGCCCTGAGCCGCGCTCGCACCGCCTCCGACAGCTCCGACATGCGCCTCGTTTACCATGCCGGCCGCATCCTTGAACGGGTCCGTGAGCGGGTGATACGTTCGCGCCACTCCTGGGCTTTCCCTCAGCCGGGGAAGCCGGAGGGGAACGCCATGAAGGTCAGCTGCCCGCACTGCGGCGCCGCCTACGCCATCGACGACCGGCGCGTCCCGCCCACCGGCATCAACGTCCGCTGCCCGAAGTGCCGCGCCACCTTCCCCGTCCGGCTCGCGGACGCCGCGGTGCCGCTCCCCGAGGCGGCTGCCGCAGGGGTCCCCCTGCCGGCGCCCGGCGCCGGCGCGGGCATCCCGCTGCCGTCGCCCGGCGCGGCTCCCGGCGCGATCGCGCTGCCCGAGCCCGCGGCGGGCGCGCCGCCGCCGCCGCTCCCGCCGCCCGATCCCTTCGGCGCGATCCCGCTCGGCGGCCCCGCGGAGGCTCCGCCGCCCGATCCCGACTCGCCGTTCGAGACCCCGTTCGACTCGCCCTTCGACGCACCCTCCGCGTCGGCGGCGCCTCCGCCCTTCGACTCGCCGTTCGGCGCGCCCTCCGCGTCGGCGGCGCCTCCGCCCTTCGGCTCGCCGTTCGGCGCGCCCCCCGCCGCGCCCGCGGCGCCTCCGCCCTTTGCCGAGCCGTTCGACGCGTCGCCCTTCGCGGCGGCACCGCCCGCGCCCGAGCTGAGCGCGCCGACCCGGGAGCGGGACCTGAGCTTCGGCGAGGTGGACCTCGGCGGCACGGTGCCGGGGCCGCTGCCGATCGAGGACGCGCCCGCGGCCGATCCGTTCTCGGCGCCGGCGCCGCCGCGCCGGCAGGACCCGTTCGCCAGCGCCGTGGCCGCGGGAGCCGGGCCGGGCGCAGCGTCGAGCGGGGCGTCGAGCGCCGCGGACGACCTCGAGATGCTCTTCGGCGACGCGCCGAAGAAGCCGGCCGCCGCCTCCGAGTGGCGCGTGCGCCGCCGCTCGGGGAAGATCTTCGGTCCGTTCGCCGAGGCCCAGATCGCCGAGATGCTCGGCAAGGGCGAGCTGCTCGGCAACGAGGACGTCTGCCCCGCCGGACAGGACGGCTGGTCCCCGGTGGGCGCGGTGCCGGCCTTCGCGGAGGCGATGCGCGCCGCCGTCTCGGACGACGCGCCCGGTCCGGTCACCCAGGCCGCGCGCGTGGTGGTCGCGTTCGGCGACCGGATGGCGGGCACGCGCGTGACCGAGGGCGTCCCGGAGGAGCGCGGCGGCGGGCGTCGCCTCGGGCTCGTCGCCGGCGGCGCCGCGGTCCTGCTCGTGCTCGCGGTCGGGGTCGGCGCCGGCTTCACCCCCTACGGCTTCTTCTTCACCCGCCTCCTCCTCGGCGGGAGCGGCGGCTCTTCCCCCTCGCCGGCGCAGCTCGCCCGCGTGCGCGAGTCGCTCGCCGCGAACCTGTTCCCCGCCGAGCGCACCGCGCTCGACCTCGCGGCGCGCGCCGCGGCCGCGGATCCGGGGTCCGAGGAGGCGGCCGCGCTCCAGGCGATCGCCGCCGCGGCCCTCGAGGCGCGCCATGCCGCCCCCGCGCCGGCGCTCGACCAGGCGCGCCGCGCGGCGGAGCGGCTCGCGAAGGACGCGCCGGGCGAGGTGCCCACGCTCGCGGCGAAGCTCGCGGTGCAGCTCGTGGATGCGCCGGGCGCCGCGACCGCACCGGCCGAGTCCGCGCTCGAGCTGGCGGCGGCGAAGGGTATTCCGGATCCCGACGTGGTCGCGCTGCTCGGCCGCGCCGCGCTCGCCCGGGGCGACGCCGCCCGCGCGCGCGCCCAGTTCGGCCGGCTGGACGGGCTCGAGCCGAAGGGGACGCGCGCGCCTCACGGGGCCGGGCTCGCCGCCCTGCTCGCCGGCGACGCGGCCGCCGCCCGCAAGGCCTTCGAGACCGCGCTCGCGCGCGACCCGAGCCACCTGCCGTCGCGCCTCGAGCTCGCCTCGCTCGACGAGGCGGCGGGCGACACGGCCGCCGCGGCCGAGCGGCTCGCGCCGGTGCTCGACGCGGCGGCGGAGCCCAAGCTCGGGCCGCTCGAGCGCGCCCGCGCCCAGTCGCTCCGCGCCGCGCTGCTCGGGCGCCGGTCGGCCACCGCCGCGGAGGCCGACGCGATCTGGGAGGCGGCGCTCAAGGCGGACCCGCGCTTCGCCGGCGCGCGCGCCGCGCTCGCGCGCCACCGGCTGCGCCGCGGCGATCCCGCGGCGGCGGTGGCCGCGCTCGATCCCGTCGCGGCGCAGGTGGCGGCCGATCCCGCGCTCGCCGCCGTCCGCGTGCGGGCGCTGGCCGGCGCCGGGCGCGCGCTCGACGCGATCTCCCTCGCCGACCAGGCGCTCGGGAAGACTCCCGGGGTGCCCGCCCTCCTCCTCGCCAAGGCGGCGGCGCTCGAGGGCTCGGGGCGCGCAGCCGACGCGGCCGCCCTCTACCAGGACGCCGCGGCTCGCGACCCCGCCGCCTTCGAGCCCCGGCTCGCGCTCGGGCGGCTCGCCCTCGCCCGGCACGACGTGGCGAAGGCCGCGGAGGAGCTCGGCGCGGCCGCGACCAAGGGCGCGCGCGACCCCGCGGTGCACGCCGCGCTCGGCGAGCTGGCCGTGGCGGAGGGCGATCCGGCCCGCGCCGCGGCCGCGTACCGGGAGGCGCTGAGGCTGGATCCGGAGTACGCGGCGGCGGAGGTCGCGCTCGCGCGGCTCGCGCTCGCGCGCGGGGACGCCGCGGCGGCGCGCGCCGGGCTCGAGCGGGCGCTCGCGATCGACCCGCGCAACGCGGACGGGTACGTGGTGCACGGCGCGCTGCTGTGGAAGGCGGGCGATCTCGCCGGGGCGGAGAAGGCGTTCGAGGCGGCGGTGGACCTCCAGCCGCGCAACGCGCTCGCGCTCGCCCGGCTCGGCGCCGTCAAGCTCGAGCGCGCCGATCCGGACGCCGCGGTCCTCCGGCTCACCGCGGCCTCGAACGAGGATCCGCAGCTCGCCGAGGCGCGCCACTGGCTCGGCCGCGCGCTCCTCGCGAAGAACGAGACCCCCGCCGCCATCGTGCAGTTCCGGCGGGCGGTCGAGCTCGAGCCCACCGTGATCTCGCACCAGCTCCAGCTGGGCGCGGCGCTCGAGCGCTCGAGCGCGCTCGAGGAGGCGATGGAGGTGTACCGGCGCGCGGCGGCCGCCGACCCGCGCGCGTACGAGCCGCAGGAGCGGCTCGGGCTCCTCTTCGTCGCCAGCGACCGCTGCGACCAGGCGATCCCGGCGTTCGAGCGCGCGGCCGCGGCCGCGCCGAAGCTGTCGCGCCTGCGGATCGCGCTCGGCGACTGCCGGGCCAGGGTGGGCGACGAGAAGGGCGCCGTGCGGGTCTTCCGCGAGGTGATGCGCAGCGACCCCTCGGCGGTGCAGGTGTACTACCGGCTCGCCCGCGCGCTGCACGAGGTGGAGGGCTCGCGCGCGGCGCTGCCCTGGTACGAGCGCGCCGCGAAGGAGGAGCCGGGGAACCCGATGCCGCAGTACTACCTCGGCTACGCATACAAGGAGCGCGGCCAGCGCGCCCGGGCGGTCGCGGCGTTCAAGGCGTTTCTCGCGAAGAAGCCCGACGCGGACGAGCGCAAGGACATCGAGGCGGAGATCGAGGATCTGGGCGGGAAGATCTGAGCCGCTGACGTCACGCCTGCCGCGCGGTCGGGGTTCGCGGTCGGGGTTCGCGGTCGCGGTCGGGGTCGCGGTCGGGAGTCCCGGTCGCACGGCGGGTCGTTGGCAACGAAGAGGGCTGCGGGCGAAGCGGTGCCGCGCGCGGGAAGCGGAACCGGCAAGATCGGCTGACGTGTGGCCGCGGCGGAGCGGGCGGATCCTCGCGAAGGCCTCGCCTGCGGCCGACTTCACCACGAGTCACTCCCGCTGGAGAGAGTAAATCCACCCGACAGGGGCGTCGGGCTCCGGTCAAGGGATGTCGAGCAATGCGCCGGATCCACCCTCGACGCCGCGCGCAACCGTAAGCCTTCTCTCTGCTCCGTTCCCCTCGCGCGATACCGCTCCGGCCGCAGCCCTTCTTCGTTGCCAGGGGCCGCGTGCGCCGCTGCCTTCTCCGCGCGGAACCGCTCCGGCCGCAACCGTCCCTCGTTGCCTGGGGGCCGCGTGCACCCCGCTCCCTCCCGTTTGCGGTTGACGTCCGGGACAACCCGGACTAGAGAAGCTCCGTGATGCGGACTAAACCCCGGCCCCCTGAGGCGCTGCGCCGACAGGCGCGTGCGCTGCGCGAGCGGATCGTCGCGCTGGCGCGCGGCGGCTCGCTGCGCGATCCGGTGGCGGCGAGCTGTGGGGACCTCGAGCTCACCCCGCCGCAGATCCACGCGCTCCTCGCGCTCGGTCACGACGGTGCGCTCACCATGGGCGAGCTCGCCCGGCGGGTGGCCATCACCGAGAAGACCATCACGGGCATCGTGGACCGGCTCGAGCGCGACGGGCACCTCGCGCGCGAGCGGGACGCCGAGGATCGGCGAGTGGTCCACGTGAAGCTCACGGCGGCGGGCGCCACGCTCTTCCGCCGCATCGACGAAGAGATCGAGGACGGGGTCGCGCGCCTGCTCGGGCTGCTCGACCCGGACGAGCGCGCCGCGCTGGCCGGCATCGTCGAGAAGCTCGCGTCCAAGCTCACCGCTGCCAACCCCGACCGGGATGCGGCGCGGCGGGGCCGGGGCGCGCTACCTACGGCCCTCCGGGCCGAACGGGAGGACACATGATCGTCGTTTCGATGGCTCTCGCCCTGGCGCTCACGCAGGCGCCAGCCGAGGCGCCGCCGCAGCCCGCCGAGGCCCAGAGCCAGCGGCCGCAGGGAGACGCGCTCGCCGTGCCGGCGCCCGCCCCGGCCGCCGCCGCGGGCCAGCCGCTCACGCTGGAGGAGGCCATCGCCGCGGCCGCGGAGCGGAACCTCGACCTCCGGGCCGCGCGCGCCCGGCTGCGCCAGGCGGACGAGCTGTCGTGGAAGGCGTGGTCCGGGTACCTGCCCCAGCTCACCGCTCAGGGGAGCTACACGCACAACCAGTACGGCGCAGAGATCTCGCTGCCGACGGACTACTACGTGCGCGACGCCGGCAGCCCCCAGGGCCCGCCGGCGAACGACCCGACCCGGCCGGAGTCGCCCGAGAATCCGCCCGGCGCGCCCACGCCGTACACCATCTACCCGTCGGGCTTCCAGACCGCGACGATCCAGGAGCAGGACCAGCTCGCCGGCCAGGCCGAGCTCAACCAGGCGATCCTCGCCCCGCAGCTCTGGTTCCTCATCCCGAACGCGTCGCGCGGCGAGAAGGTGGCCGCGCTGACCGTGGACGGCGTCCGCCGCGACGTGCTCTTCGGCGTGGCGCAGGCGTTCTACGGCGTCGCCTCGCTCCGGCAGGCGCTCCAGGTCTCCGAGCGGCTGCTCGAGATCGCGCAGCGCTCGGAGCGCGACGCGCGCGTCCGCTTCCAGGCCGGCACCGTCGCGAAGGTGGCGCTCCTCCGGGCGGAGATCGACCGCGCCCGCGCCGAGCAGGACCTGCTGCGCGCTCGCAACTCGTACGCATCCGCGAAGCTCGCCCTCGCGAACCTGCTCGACCGCGCTCCGGACTTCGAGGTGGTGGATCCGCCCGAGCCCGAGCTGCCGGCCGACACCGCCACGCTCGAGGAGATCGCGCTCCGCAGCCGGCCCGACGTCCAGGCCGCCCGGCTCCAGGTCGACGTGCAGCGCGGCAGCCGGAGCGCGGCGTTCGCGCGCTACCTCCCCAACGTGGGCGCGTTCGCCCGCTACCAGATCTCCAACACCGGCGGCTTCACCGGCGAGAACGACTCGTACGCCGTGGGGCTCGGCCTCTCCTGGCAGATCCTGGACGGCGGCCTGCGCGAGTCGGACATCCGCGAGGCCGGCGCGAAGATCGCCGAGGCCGAGGCCTCCGCGGCGAGCGCCGAGAACCGGGCGCGGCTCGAGGTGCGGCAGTCGCTGCTCGACCTCGAGAGCGCCCGCGCGAACGCCATGAAGGCGAAGGAGCAGCGCGAGCTCGCCGCCGAGAACCAGCGGCTCGTTGACGTCTCGTACCGCGCCGGCGCCGCGACCGCGATCGAGCAGGCCGACGCCACCGCCCAGCTCCGCACGGCGGAGATCGCCGCCACGGCGGAGACGCTCGGCGCCCAGCTCGCCGCCCTGCGCGTGCTCAAGGCCGCCGGCGAATTCGAGCCGCGCGCGCGGCGGCGGTAGCCGGTCGCGCTCGGGGTCAGGGTTGCGGTCGGGGTCGCGACCGACGCCGACGCTAACCCCCCAGCTCGATCGCCACGACCCGGTTGCGCCCGGCGTTCTTCGCCGCGTACAGCGCGCGATCCGCCGCCTCGATCAGCTCCCGCTCGCTCGCGCCGGCCACGTACTCGCTGATCCCGACCGACACCGTCACGCCCACGCTGACGGTGAGCCCGAGCGGCTGCCCCTCGAAGCTGCAGCGGCATCGCTCCACGGCCGCCCGGATCCGCTCCCCCAGCGCCCGCGCGCCGGCGAGCCCCGTCTCGCGCGCGATCACCACGAACTCCTCTCCGCCGAACCGCCCGAGCACGTCCTCCTTGCGGATCGCGCCGCGGAGCGCGATGGCGAGCAGCTTCAGCGCCTCATCCCCCGCGAGGTGCCCGAACCGGTCGTTCACCGCCTTGAAGTGGTCGACGTCGGCCAGCACGACCGAGAGGGCGCGCCCGTGGCGGCGCGCCGCCGCGAGCTCGGACGTGAGCCGCTCGTCGAGGTAGCGCCGGTTGTAGAGTCCGGTGAGCGGATCCTGGAGCGCGCCGAGCGCCACCTTGAGCTGCCAGCGCGCCTCGAGCTCGTCGGCGATCACGAGCTGGAGCACGGTCGCGCTGCCGACCTGGACCCGGTCGCCGTCGGAGAGCCGCGCCGAGTCCGTGCGCGTGCCGTTCACCCAGGTGCCGTTCTGGCTCCCGAGGTCCCGCAGCTCGGCAACGCCAGCCTCCACCCGCAGCGCCGCGTGCCGGCGCGAGACCGCGTCGTCCCGGAGCTGGACGTCCGCGTCGTCGCTGCGGCCGAGCACGAGCTCCTTGCGCTCGGAGAGCGGGAAGACATCCCCGAAGTGCGGCCCGGCGAGCACGAGCAGGAAGGCGTGGCGCGCGCCCGCCTTCGGCGGCTCGGGCACCGCCGGCGAGGTTCGGTCCGGGTCGTCCGCCCCCTTCGACATCGGCCCCATCCTACCCCTGCGTCGCCCCCTCGTCGAAGCGGCGGCCTTGCCCGGCGGGGGGCCGGGCGTTACGCGGATCCCTGGTGATCCGCTACGGGCCGGCCGGATGGGAGTACGACGACTGGGCGGGGATCGTGTATCCGCGCCCCGCGCCGCGCGGCTTCGACCGGCTCGGGTTCCTCGCCGGCTACTTCGGCACCGTGGAGGTCAACGCCACGTTCTACCGGCCGTTCGCGGCGGACGTGGCGCGCCGCTGGTGCGAGCGCGTCGAGGGCGCGCCCCGGTTCCGGTTCGCCGCGAAGGTCTGGCGACGCTTCACGCACGAGCGGGGGACGGCCTACGGTACGAAGGAGGTCGCCCAGGCGCGCGCCGCGCTCGACGCGATGGCGGAGGCCGGCAAGCTCGGCGCCGTCCTGCTCCAGTTCCCCTGGTCGTTCAAGCGCGCCCCGGGGAACGAGGAGTGGCTGCGCGGGCTCTTCCGCGCGTTCGGCGGGCTGCCGCTCGTGCTCGAGGTGCGGCACGACTCCTGGGACGCGCCCGAGGTGTGGGCCGAGCTCGCGGCGGCGGGGGTCGGGAGCGTGAACGTGGACCAGCCCATGTTCCACCGCTCCCTCAAGCCCGCCGCGCGCGTCACCTCGCCCATCGCCTACGTGCGCGTGCACGGTCGCAACTGGAAGGACTGGTTCCGCAAGGGCGCCGGCCGCGACGCGCGCTACGACTACCTCTACACCGCGCGCGAGCTCGAGCCGTGGGCCGCGCGGATCCGCGAGCTCGCGGGCGCGCCCGGCGAGCCGGACGTGTACGTCGTCACGAACAACCACTTCGAGGGGAAGGCGCCGGCCAACGCGCTCATGCTCGAGGCGATGGTGAGCGGCGAGAAGCCCGAGGCGCCGCCCGGGCTCGCCGCGACGTACCCCGAGGCGCTCGGGCCGTGGGTGCGCGAGGACCGGCAGGGGACGCTGCTCTAGCCGGCCCCCGCCGCCCCGGTCAGCCCTTCAGCAGCGCGTTCACCTTCTCCATCACCGCGAAGGCGTCGGCGACGTAGACCACGTCCGCCTTCCCGCGCGCCCAGCCGCAGTTCGCGTCGAGGTTCACCGCGCGGCGCTCGCGGATGAAGCGCCAGCCGACGACGTGCGGCTCCTCGCCGTGGCAGCAGGTGGCGAGCCCCTTCGCGTGACGGGGGGTCGAGCCGGTCTGGCCCACCTGGTTCAGGTGGGTCATGAACGTGAAGACCTTCTGCCCCTCGCCCGCCTGGTCCACGAGCGACTTGGACGACCCGAGCGACGCCCCGGCGGTGCGGATGAAGGCGAGGATCAGCTCCTCGGCCTTCTCGGGGTGCGGCTTCCCGTCGGCCTGCTTCTTGGTCCAGCCCGCGCCCGCGACGAACAGCACCTTCGCGTCGGGGCGGATGGTCTGCTCGCCGGAGGCGGGCGACCGGAAGCCCTCCACCGCCGTCCGCTTCGCGGAGGCCGGGAGCTCGAGCGGCACCGCCTGCACCGCCGGTGTGGCGCCGCCCTGCGCGGGCGCCGCCTGGAACGCGCCCGGATCGACCGCCAGGATCCAGGGCCGCTCCTTGCGCCGCAGCTTCGCCTCGATTCGCTGCCGGTAGTACCAGCGCACCACCGCGAGCCCGCCCTCGGCCTCGACGCCCGTGACGTGCGTGTCGACCCGGCCGCCGAGCCGCTCGGCGACTCCCGCGGCGACGCGCAGCATGCGGGAGGTGCCGGGCACGACCACCACCGCGGCGCCGGAGGCCTTCGCGAGCGCGGTGGCCGCGGCGGCGTCGCTGCCGTAGCGGGCGTCGGCGAGCTCGGGCGAATCCGCGGTGAGCACCCCGGTCACGCCGGTGCCGGCGAGGGCGGCGGCGGCCTGGGCCGCGCCCTTGCCGAAGATCGCGGCGCTGACCGCGCCGCCCTGCGCGAGCGCGCGGGCGGCCGAGAGCGCCTCGAGGGCGGCCCGCGGGAGGGCGCCGTCGCCCTCGACGTGGGTGAGGAGGAGGACCGTGTCCATGTCGTGTCTCCCGTCAGTCCTGCTTGATCCACTCGACGAGCTCGCGCGCGACCTCGTCCGGGCTCATGTCCTTCACGACCCGCGTCTCGCGCTGCGCCTTCGGCACCGCCACCGACGCGAACTCGACGCCGCCCACGCCGACCGGCGCGGCCGCTGCCTTCTGGAGCGCGGGCATCACCGTCCGCATGTTGGCCATGCCGACCTGCGGGTTGTTCTTCGGCTCGGGCAGGTTGCCGGTCGCCCAGCCGAGCACCGCCGGTGGCGACGGGCAGACCGAGACCTGGTGGCGCCCGCCCTCGACGCGCTCGAGCACGCGCAGCGCGCCGTCCGGTCCGACGGTGAGCTCGTCGACGCCCTGGAACTGATCGTGGATCTCGAGCTGCTCCCCGACGAGCTGGAGCGTCACGCCCGCGGAGCGCGAGGCCGACTCCCAGCCGCCGAAGAGGAGGAGCCGCGAGCGGTCGAGCCCGGGCAGCGCCTTCACCGCGGCCGCCAGCCGCGCCGCGACCTCGCGGGCGTCGGTGAACCCGCCCGCGGGGCCGTCGAGCGCGACGAGCTCGAAGGGCACCTTCTGGGCGACGGCCATCATCGTCTGCTGCAGCTTCGCCTTCGGCCCGAGCGAGAGGAGCGTGACCTTCGAGCCCGGCGCCTTCGCCGCGAGCGCGGCGGCCTCGTAGAGCGCCGAGGCGGCCCACGGGTCGAGCACCGCCGGCAGCATCTGCTCGTTCTTGAGCCCCGGCCCCTGCGGCGTCGCGACCGGCTCGAGCGTCTGGAGGGGGTCGGGGACGATGCTCCCGAGCACCACGATCTGGAATCCGTTGGCCATCGTTCAGTTCTCCGCCGAGTGCAGCCCGCCCGCGCCGGCGCGGAAGGATAGATTGACCTGATCCGTCCCGTCGATCCGCTCGGGACAGCTCCACAGACAGGCCCCGCAGTGGACGCACTTCTCGCGATCGAAGGCGGGGGTGCCGCCGTCGCCCGGCCGGATCGCCTCCGCCGAGCAGATCTCCACGCAGACCCGGCGCGAGCAGGCCTGGCAGAGCTCGGGCCGGACGAACACCACGTGGTCGGCGTAGCCGGCCGGCGCCTGCACCTTGCCGCCCACGAGCAGCGCGTCCTGCTGCGACACGAGCAGCTTGCCGTCGAGCGGCACCGCCGGCCAGCCCGCGCGGTCCATGAGCGCGTCGTGGAGCGGGAGCCCCTTCGCCTCGCAGTCCCGCTTGATCGCGGCGATCTCCTCGGGCGCGATCTTGCCGGCGTAGAACGCCTCGAGCGTGCCCACCTTCTCGGCCGGGTGCGGAGGCTCCTCGCCGAGGGCGAACCGGCCGCCGGTGAGCCCCGAGAGCGCCATGCCGACGAGCCCCGTCGCGACGCCGCGCTGGAACCCGTCGCGCGCCCGCTCGGCGACCCGCCCCTCCGCCTCGACCCAGCTCGCCCGGCGCCGGGCCACGTAGGCGGCCTCGAGGTTCTCCCGGGTGAGCGGCTTCCCGGCCTCGAGCAGCTCGATCACGCCCTCGCCGAGCTGGACACCGGTGGTGAACGCCTCGTCCACTCCGGAGGAGGTGAGCACGTTGGTCGAGCCGGAGCCCTCGCCGATGCGGGCGAAGCCGTCGCCGGCGAGGAGCGGCTCGCCGCGCTTCCCCGACTCGAGGATCGACTTGGCGCCCCAGGAGCGGAGCTTCGCGTCCTTCAGGTAGCGCCAGAGGGCCGGGTGCTGGACGTAGTGCTGCAGGTACCGGTAGCTCGTGCGGATCGGCGACTCGAACCAGCTCGGCACGAAGATCCCGACCGAGGCGACGCGGTCCGGGTGGACGTACAGGAAGCCGAAGATCTCCGGCTCGGGGAAGCCGAAGGTGTGGAGCACCGTGCCCGGCTCGAGCGGCGTGTCCTCGGGCAGATCCACCACGAACTTCATGCCCACCGCCCAGTCGCGCCGGGCGTTCCCCTCGGGCATGCCCAGCGCCTGGTCGAGCTGACGCCCCACCGCGCCCACCGGCCCGTCGGCGACCACCGTGAGCGCGGCGAGCACGTCCATGCCCGGCATGAAGGACGCGCCCTCGGGCCGGCCCTGGCGATCGACGCCCTGGTCGAGGAGGCGCACGCCCTTCACCTTGCCGTCCTCGACGAGCGCCTGCGCGACCGGGGTGGCGGGCCAGATCTGCACGGTGCCGGAGGCGAGCACCTGGGCCCCCATCCACTGCATGAGCTGCCCCATCGAGAAGATGAAGCCGCCCTGCTTGTGCAGGAACGCCGGCGTCCAGGGCAGCTCGACCGCGTGCGTGTCGGTCTTCAGCGCGAAGCGCGCGGCGCGGATCGCCGCGTCGCCCGTCCTGAGCGCCGCGGACCTCCGGCTCGCGCCCACCGGGTCGAGCAGGTAGAGGACCTTCTCGTCCTTCACCGGCGCCGCCATCGGGATCTGCGACGGGTCGAGGTCGGGGAAGGCCGCGCGCAGGCCGCGCCCGCGCGTCACGACGCCGGAGACGCCGAAGCCGAGGTCGTCGGCGCGCTCGTAGCAGACCACCTGCAGCGGCAGGCCGGGGGAGGCCGCGCTCTCGAGCGGCGGCTTCGCCGCGTCGGCGAGCCGCCGCGACAGCGTGGTGAGGAACCCCGCCGTCGCCGGGCCGAACCCGACGCAGGCGATGTCCACCGCCATCGACTGGCGGGCCGGGGCCTCGAGGCTCTCCGGGGTGCTGGCGGACGACATGGCGGCTCCTCGGGAGCTACTGCGGGTAGTCCAGCGCCTCGGGGATCATGACGCGCGCGAGCGCCTCGGCGGCCCGGTCCTTGGCGAGCATCGCGCCGGTGAGGCACCCGTCGATCTTCACGCGCAGGCGGCGGAAGTCGGTGATGCCCTGGCAGGAGGCGCAGGGGCCCTCCTTGTCCGGGTGGCTGCCGTCGGCGAGCACGTCCATCGAGCAGCCGGCGAGCCCGGGGATGATCCCCTCGAGCGCGTCGGCGTCGTTCGCCGACCAGCAGGCGGTCTGCCCCTCGGCGTCCCACGACGGGTGGCGGTTGTAGCCGTGGACGAGCTCGGCGCAGATGCGCCCGACCTCGCCGGCCGCGCGCGCCGCCTGCACGTGGCAGAGGTCCGAGAAGAAGCGGGCGGTGGCGGGGAGCGCGTCGCCGAGCACGGCGCCGCCGTGGTCCGCGAGCTCGACCGCGTCGAGGATCTGCATGCGCGCGGCCATGAGCCAGGCGAGCGCGTCGGCGAGCTTGAAGGTGACGCCCTGGCGCGGCGACGAGACGAGCCGCTCGCCGTCCGCGTCCTTCGCCCCCTCGAGGTGACGGTAGGTCCACATCCAGAGGTCCATCGCCGAGGCGAGCGCGCAGGCGCCGGTGCCCGGGTGCGTGCCCGAGATGTGGCGCAGCTCCCGCATCCAGGCCCTCATCTGCGCGAGGAAGACGGGGTTGCCCATGGTGACGGAGATCTGCCGCCGCTGGACCGCCTCCGGCCCCTCGTAGGTGGCCTCGAGCTGCGCGTCCATCCACTTCTGGCCGAGGAAGCCGGGGCAGTCCTCGGTGATGCCGTAGCCGCCCATGAGCGAGACCGCCTCGCGCAGCACGTTCGCGCCGACCCCGGTGTTCCAGAGCTTCGTCGCGGGGCACAGCACGTTCGCCTGCGAGTCGAGGAGCACGAAGCGGACCATCTCGTCGGCGCGGAGCTGCGCGATGCGCGCCTCCTCCTTCTCGCCGCGCGGGTGGGCCTCGAGGTCGAGCAGCTCGAGCGCGCTCTTCTCCACGAGCTTGTTCCACCGCATCGTGGCCTTCATGCCCGAGATGCCCTGCGCCCGCAGGAGCGCGTCCTTCGTCTTCTCGAGCGGATCGAGCTCGTCGAAGAGGCGCGCCGTCGCGAAGCCGAGCGACGCCGCCGCCTCGCCCGTCGCCCAGATCTCCGTGAGCCGGTGCAGCGCGTCCTCGCGCTGCTGGATGCCGAGCTCGTAGCGCACGGAGCCCGGGGCGGCCTGCTCCGCGCCGCGGAAGCGGCCGCGCTGGTAGCGGATCACCGGCTCGACCGCGCTGAGGAGCTTCGCGGCGGTCATCACGCCGACGGTGACGCGCGTGCGCCGGAAGACCGCCTCGATCACCTCCGAGTGGTCGAAGTTCGGGACGATGACGCCGTCCTTCACCGTGTAGCCGCCCACGATGCGGGAGGCCGGGACGCGGAGGCTGAAGATCGGATCGTTGGTCGAGGAGAGCTGGTGGACCAGCTTCTTCGTGGGCGTGCCGCGGTCGTACGTGCCGGGGTCGTTCTCCTCGAGGATGACGAGGCAGGAGGACTTGATGCGCGGGTCGCCCGTGTCCACCGCGGCGGTCACGAAGTTGGCGAAGCCCATGTTGGTGATGAAGCGCCCGCGCTTCTCCACCTGCAGCATCGGCTCTTCGCCGTCCTTCCACTCGGCGACGCGGACCTTGCCGTTGAGCATGCCGGTGTCGACGCCGACGTAGGGGATGGGCTCGGTGAGCGCGAACGCCGCGCGCAGCGGCCGGCGGTCCTCCCCGGGCTTCGCCGGCGCGGCGAGGCTCATGTAGTGGCGCTGCTGCTCGGGGGTGCCCTTCTCGTGGATGGGCGAGAGGCCGAGGAAGCTCGCCAGCGCGCCGGTGGCGGCGCCCGCGTCGACCCAGGCGAGCTCGAAGGCGCTGAGCGAGAGGGCCAGGTTCTTCGGGCCGGTGATGAAGCCGCCCTCCTCGGGCTCCATGAACGCGGCGGTGATGCCCGCGGCGTCGTAGGCCGCGAGCAGCTCGTTCTTCCGCGGGGTCCACTCGTGCTCGCTGCGGCCGCCCTCGGCGACCAGGCGCGCGACCGGGCCGCGCGCGACGCCGCGGGACGACTGCACCAGCATCTGCAGGTCGTAGCGCTCGGCGAAGCGCCACATGAGCTGGCGGACGTCGTCGCCGGGCAGGGTCGGCAGGGTGTCGGTCTTCGGCTTCGGGGCGGCGGTCGGCATGAGCACTCCCTCGCGCGGGGTGGCGCGCCTCCCGGAGGAGGGCACGCGGCGTCGGGTTGAAGCGGGTTCTGGGTTCGCGGGGGTGGGACAGTAGCAGACGAGCCCGGGGGCGACGCAATCGGGCGCCCCCGCGAAAGGCGAGGCGGGAGGGCGTCTCGCGACGCGGCGCGGCAGCCGGGGTCCGGAGGCGGGCTCAGGCCGTGGCGGGCGCGACCGGCTCCCCGAACTCCGCGACCACCGGGGCGTGATCGCTCGTGCCGAAGTCGGCGAGCACGGTGCACCGCTTCGCGCGGGCGGCGAGCTCCGCGCTCGCGAGGACGTAGTCGATCCGCCAGCCGATGTTCCGCTGGCGCATGTTCCGCCACGGCGCCCACCAGGTGAACAGGGCGTCGTTCGAGGGATCGAGCGCTCGCCCCACGTCCACGAGCCCGTGCGAGAGGATCCGGTCGAGGAGGGCCCGCTCCTCGGGGAGCTGCCCGATCGCCTGCGGCTTGCGCTCCTTCGCGTGCACGTCCTGATCGGTGCGCGCGACGTTCAGGTCGCCGCAGAGGACGAGGGCCCGCCCCGCGGCGCGGGCCTCCCCCGCCCAGCGCTCGAGCGCCTCCAGGAAGCGGAGCTTCGCCGAGAGGTCCTTCCCGCCGTTCGGGACGTAGACCGACGCGACGATCACGCCGCCCACCTCGACGGTCACGATGCGCGTCTCCACGTCGAACGGGGGGTGCACGAAGCTCGGCCGCGTCGGGGCGAGCGCCTGCCTCACGTGGAGCCCCACGCCCGAGTAGGCGGTCTCGCCGTGCCAGAGGCACCAGTAGCCCTCGAGCGCGCAGAGGGAGGGCGGGACCCTTGCGGGCGGCGCCTTGATCTCCTGTAGGCAGACCACGTCCGGCCGCTCGCGCGCGATCCACTCGGCCACCTGCGCCTCGCGGGCCCGGATCCCGTTCACGTTCCAGGTGCCGACCTTCACCCTCGTTCCATAGCCCGGCGCGCAGCTTTCCGCACAGGCCGGCCGGCGTCCCCGGGTTCTCTTCCCGTGACAAGCCGCGCTAGAATCCGAACACCTTGGAACCGGTCGAGATCGAGGCGAGCGCCGGGGGCGTGCTGAAGCTCCGCGTGCCTCCGGAGTGGGACGCCGTGAAGGCGGCCTGGGACCCGTGCCGCGAGATGCTGCGCGCCGCCGGGCTGGGGGATGACGAGGCGTACGCGCTCGCGATGGTCGCCCAGGAGCTGCTCGAGAACGCGGTGAAGTACGGCGCGTTCTCGGGCGCCGACCGGATCAGGCTCGAGATCCGGGTCGCCGCCGGAGACGTCACCGTCGAGGTCACCAATCGGGTCGGCCTGGACGAGGCCCACCTCAGGCGGTTCGACCAGACGGTCCAGTGGATCCGGGGCTTCCAGGATCCGTTCGAGGCGTACGTCGAGCGGATGAAGGCGGTCTCGGCCCAGCCCTACGCGCACGGGCAGAGCGGGCTCGGGCTCACCCGCATCGCGTACGAGGGGCGCTGCCTCATCGACTTCTGGGTCGACGCCGCGAGCACCCTCGCGGTGTCCGCGGTGTACCGGCGCGAGGCGGCCGCCGCATGAGCGCTCCCCTGGGCCGCTGGACGGAGGGGCCGCTCGCGCTCGAGCTCGCGGCCGCCGAGGGCGCCCTCGTGCTCGCCTGGCGCGGCCGGAGCGAGCACCGCGAGCCGGGGCGCTTCCTCGTGCCGGTCCTCGACGACGCGCTCGCCCGCGCCCGCAGCGCGGGGGTGCGCCTCGTGCTCGACTTCACGGCGGTCGAGTACATGAACTCCTCCACGTTCACCCCCATCGTGAAGCTGGTCGATCAGGCGCGCCGCTCCGCCGTGTCCGTGGCCCTCGAGTACAGCCTGGAGCGCAAGTGGCAGGCGCTCTCGTTCTCCGCGCTCCGCACGTTCGAGACCAAAGATGGCAGGGTCACCGTCACCGGCCGGTGAGCTCGCCCCCGCCGCGGAGGTCAGGCGGCGAGGCCGGGTCGAGGGCGGCGGCGCGTCGGCCGCCGTGACGGTCGCGTGCGCGAGCCGGCTCTCGCTGCACGTGGCGTTCGACGGCCCGCCGCCGCCGGACGGCGCGCGCTACGCGGGGCTGCTGCTCGACCTCGACGGCGCGACGGCGCGCCTGTCCGCCTGCCGCTTCGACGCGGGGCGGGGGCCCCCCGGCTTCCACGGGCGGCTCGTCTTCCTCGAGGACGTGTACGACTGCCGCGCCCTCGTGCTCGAGGGCACGTTCACCGATCTGTGCGCCCCGTTCGACAACCTGCCGCTCGTCCTCTCGCAGCGCGAGGCGGTGAAGCCCGAGTTCGCCGCCTGGGTCTCGGCGCTCGTCTACGACCTGGCCGTGTTCCGCCGGTTCTTCGACGACCAGGACCGGCTGCTCGAGCCCGAGCCCCTGCTGGTCGCCGAGGCGGCGCGGGAGGCGCTTCGACGCCGCGAGGGGCGCCGGCTCGTCTCCTTCCTCGTGGAGAAGGACCGGGAGCTCGTCGCGCTGGTCTCGGGCTACACGAAGGAAGAGCACGGCCGGCACGGCTTCTACCTGCGGCGCATGGCCTGGCACCACATCCTCGCGTCCGAGATCCACCGGCGCACGAACCTCAAGCCGCGCGGCTACGCCGGTGACGCCGAGATGATGCGGCTCATCTACGAGGACGGCTGGGAGGGCGGCTCGCTCTTCGGGCAGATCCTCCACAAGCACGCGGTGGAGATGCCGGGGGCCGAGGCGGTCCGGAGCCGGCGCGTGCTCGTGCCGCGCGCGATCCGCGAGGCGGCGGCGCGGGCGGCGGCCGGCGGCGAGGGGCGGATCCGCGTCCTCTCGCTCGCGTCCGGGCCGGCGTGGGAGCTCCAGGACCTCTTCCTCGACGCTGCGGACTGCGCCCGCTACGAGGTGACGCTCCTCGACCAGGACCCGCAGGCGCTCGAGGCGGCGCGCGCCGCGGTCGCGCGCCTCGAGGCGGGGCGCGGCGCGCCCATCGCGGCGCGCTACTTCACCGACTCGGTCCGGACCATGCTGCGCGATCGCCACTTCGCGGAGCGGCTCGGCGCGTTCCACGCGGTCTACTCGATGGGCCTGTTCGACTACCTCACGCCCCCGGTCGCGCGCGCGGTGCTCGCGCGGGCGTACGAGCTGGTCCGCCCCGGCGGCACGCTCCTCGTCGGCAACTACCACGTGGGCCACGGCAGCCGGACGTACATGGACTACTGGCTCGACTGGCCGCTCTACTACCGGACCGAGGCGGACTTCCTCGCCCTCGCGGAGGGGCTGCCGGCCGCCGCGGCGTCGATCGACTTCGACGACAGCGGCTGTCAGATGTTCCTCCGGATCGAGAAGACCGCGTGAGCCCCCGCGCCCCCGAGCTCCGGCCGAGCGCCGACCGGAACGGCTTCCCCGCTTACCGGGACGCGCTCGTCCACGACTGGTCGCAGACGCTCTCCATCCTCGCGGCGGTCCTGAACCCGCTCTTCTTCGCGCTCGACCTCTTCCTCATGCCCCCCGAGTTCCTCGCCCGGTTCGGCGTGTGGCGGGCGATCGTCACGTCCTGCATGCTCGTGCAGTACGAGGTGCTGCGGCGCACGCGCCCCGGCCGGCTCTCGGGCCTCGCGGGCTACGCGACGACGGTCTTCTTCGCCGCCGAGATCGCCTGGATGACGGTGGATCTCGGCGGCTTCGACTCGCCGTACTACGCCGGGCTGAACCTCGTGGTGGTGGGCGTGCTGCTCATCCCCTGGCGCGCCGTCCACGCGGCGGCGAACGGCCTCATCGTGCTCGGCACCTACGTGGTGATGAACCTCGTGTGGGGCGGCCCGTTCGACCCGCGCCAGGCCGTCTCCAACCTCTACTTCATGTGCTCGACGGTGATCGTGGCGGTGGCGATCAGCACCGTCCGCCACCGGCTCATCCAGAGCGAGTACATGCTCCGGGCCGAGCTCGTCTCGACCAACGCCGACCTCGACCGGTCGCAGGGCGAGCTCAAGGCAGCGCGCGACGCGCTCTGGGGCGAGATGGAGGTCGCGAAGCGCATCCAGACCGCGCTCCTGCCGCAGAACCGGCGGGTCGGCGCGTACGACGTGGCCGCCCGGATGTCCACCGCCGCCGAGGTGGGCGGCGACTACTACGACATCATCGAGGCGGGCGAAGACCCCGAGCGGCGCCACTGGATCGCGATCGGTGACGTGTCCGGCCACGGCGTCGAGTCCGGCCTGGTCATGATGATGACCCAGACCAGCATCCTCTCGCTCGTGCAGCAGAACCCGCGCCGCTCGCCGGCCGAGGTCTTCAGCGCCGTGAACGGCGTGCTCCTCGAGAACATCTCGCGGCTCCGCGCGAGCCGGTACATGACGCTCAACGTGGTCCGGCTCGCGGACGCCGGGCTCACGCTCGCCGGCAAGCACCAGGACGTGCTCGTGTGGCGCCAGGCGGCGCGCCGGGTCGAGGTCGTCTCGAACGAGGGCTGCTGGATCGGGATCGTGGAGGACACCCGAGGCGCGGTCGCCGATCAGGTGATCCCGATGGCCGAGGGCGACGTGGCGCTCTTCTTCACCGACGGCGCGACCGAGGCGATGGACGCGCGCGGCGAGATGTACGGGGACGCCCGGCTCGCCGCGGCGCTCGCGAGCGTCGCGGAGCGGCCGCTCGACGAGGCGCTCGAGGCGCTCTTCGCTGACATCGCGGCGTTCCGCTCCGAGCAGGCGGACGACGTCACGCTGCTGCTCGCGCGGCGGACCACGCCTGTGAAGAGCGATCGGCCCGACGCGCAGGCGCCCGCGGACGCAGACCGCGAGCCCTGCAGCGGCCAGAGCGCGGCCTGAAGCCCGGCGCTACGGCAGCCCCGCGCCCCGCGCCTCGGTGAAGTGGACGGTGGTGGCCGCGCCCGACTCGAACGGCCGCAGCGCGCGGCGGAGCGCGTCGAAGGACATCGCCTGCCACTTCTGCGCCGGGTCGTAGACGATCGTGAGCCCGACGCCGGCCTCGTTGGCCGCCCGGATGAACTGGACGAGCGCGGCGATCGTGGAGGAGTTGAAGTACTCGAGCTTCTCGAAGTGGATGACGAGCACCCGCGACTCGTCCTTCGCGCCGGCGAGGGCGCGGTCGAACAGCGGAGCGAGCACCTTCCCGGCCTCCCGGCTCGAGCTCTTGCCGGTGAGGCGGATGCGGAGGACGGCCGTGACGGCGCGGTCGAGCAGCGCGGTCAGGTCGCCCAGGACGACGGTCTCCAAGGATCCTCCCGGTCCCCCCGGGACTGCGGCCGGAAGTGTAGCAGCGGACCGGACGGTTCTCCACGCCGCGAGCAGCGCGGCCGTCACCTCCGGCGGGTCGCCGTCCGGTCCGCGCCGGGGATGGACCACTCCCCGCCCGGCTCGAGCCTGAAGAGCAGCCGCTGGCCGATCCGCTCCTCGAGCACGGGGACGCCCGCGCCGGAGAGGGCGTCGAGGTCGCGCTGCGCGGTGTTCTTGGAGACGCCGAGGCGCCGCGCGATCTCCACCAGGGGCAAGGGCTCCGTGGCCGTGACGAGGAGCCTCCAGAGCAGGAGCCTTCGCGCGAAGGTCGTCATTTGTCGGAGCGTACGTGTGAGGCGGACGAGCCGCCCCGGTCGCCTCGGCTGTCGTGGGTCGAGCACGCACCCCCCCCGGGCGCGCGCCGTTCCCCCCGGAATGGCAAGCAGCAGCCGTAGCAGAACACCGCTCCAGCTTCCAGAGCGCACGGGGGCCGTGAACGATGGGTCACTCGGCCGGCGGGTGACGGCCATTCACCTTCAGTAGAGCAGGTCGATCTGCCGCATGCGCTCGCCTGCGCCGCCGCGCCGCCCTTGACGTCCTGGTCTGACGCGGACCGATAGTAGAGCTACTCGCGACCGCATCGCGCGAGGGTTCCCGCGGGGAGCGAACCGCTGCGCCGTGCGGTTGGCTCGCACCGCGCGGAGGTTCCCCGTGGGATGGCTCGGAAGGCTCTTCGGCGCGAGGCTGCCTGCGGTGCAGCCCGTGCACGTCACGGACGTCAATTTCGTCGCGGAGGTCGCGCGCGCCGACCTGCCCGTGCTGCTCGACGTCTGGAGCCCGGGCTGCGGGCCCTGCCGGATGCTCGAACCCATCGTCACCACGCTCGCGAGGAGGTATGCGGGCCGGGTCAAGGTCGCCGAGCTGAACGCGGCCGAGGCCCCGTGGGCCGCGTCTCGGCTCGGCGTGCAGGGGACCCCCACGGTGGTGTTCTTCCGAGCCCGCCGCGAGGTCGAGCGCGTCGTCGGGTTCGTCGGCGAGCGGTACTTGACGGAGATCGTGGAGAGCGAGCTGCTCACGGGCGACGCGAGGATGAAGACATGAGAAGCCTGATGCTCACCCTCGCGGCCGCTCTGCTCTCCGCGACGCCGGCGCGGGCCGGCGAGCCAGCGAACGTCGGCGCCCGGGACGTGCTGCGGTGGACGGCGGGGGGTGGCGGGGCGGTGGTCGTGGACGCACGCTCGGTGGAGGAGTGGGTGGAGGCGCGGATCCCGGGCGCGATCAGCATCCCGGCGGAGCGCGTGAGGGCCGAGGCCGCGCGCCTCCCGCGGGATCGCGCGACGCCGATCATCTTCTACTGCCGCGGGCCCGGTTGAGGGCTCTCGCGCGAGGCCGCGGTCGCGGCTTCCCAGCTCGGCTACACGAGGCTCATGATCTACGCGGGCGGGCTCCCCGACTGGCTCCTGCACGGCTTCCCCGTGGAGCGCGGCGCGCCGGTGGGCGCAGCGGACGCCGCCCGGCGGTAGCGCCAGCACGGAGTCCTCCTCCAGGATGCCGCCGCATCGAGCGGCGTCCGGCGGCCCCCGGCGCGGTGCGCCAACGTGCAACCCTTCGGAAAAGCTAGGGTGGGCGAATGCGCACATGGGCGCCACGCCTCCGCGGAGCGCGGCGCCCACATCGGCTCACACTGACAGTGGAATGAGCGGTGCCCCCGGAGCGGTTTGGACCGGTGCGCCCCCGCACCGTCGCCCCAGGCGACGTGGGCGGAAGGCGCACACGACCCGCCGCCATGAAGACCCCGCGCCTCGCGATCCTCCTCGTCCTCGTCGCCGCCGGCGCGCACCTCGGCGCGCGCGCGCCGGGGCCGCGCGCGACGGGGTCGGGTGCGGCGACCGCGTCGAGCGCGACGGCTCCGCTCGCGCCCGCGACCCCGGAGGCCGACCCGTGCGAGGCGGCCGCGGCGCCGCCCTCGGACGAGCCCGCCGGGAGCCTCGCGCCCGCGGCGCGCCGGGTCGCCATCGCGTGCGCCCTCCGCGAGGCGATGGCCTCGCGGTACGTGTTCTGGCCGGTGAAGGACCGGCTCCTCGCGGCGGCGGGCCGGCCGCCGCTCGAGCCGCGCGCGCACCTCGAGGCGTGCGTCGAGGCGGAGCGCGCGATCGCGGTCGAGCACGAACCGCTCCACTTCTACGACCGGATGCGCCGCTGCGTGAGCGCGTTCGAGGACGGGCACCTCATCCTCACCGTCCCCGCACGCCTCCCCGCCGTCGCGCTCGGCGTGGGCTTCCGCCTCGCCGATGGCAAGGTGGTCGTGGCCAACGTGGAGAGCGCGCTGGTCCACGAGCTCGAGGCGACGCGCGGCCCGGCCGGCCTCGCCGGGCTCCTCGCGCCCGGCACCGAGGTGGTCTCGGTCGACGGGGTCCCCGCGCTCGACGCGGTCGACGCCCTCGCCGCCCTCCTGCCCGGCAGCTCCGCGGCGGCCCGGCGCGAGCGCGGGGTCGACGCGCTCGGTCGGCGCGACTTCGCCTCCCCGGCGCGCCCGGTCGCGTCGCTCGTGCTCGCGTCGCCCGCCGGACGCGTGCGCGTCGAGCTGCCCTGGTGGATCGCCCCGGGCGCGGCGAGCCACGCGCTCGCGAAGGACTACGTCGCCCGCACCGGGCTCGCCACCACCGACCTCGTGGACTGGCGCGCGGAGCCGGCGCGCGACGCGGACGCCCGCGGCCGGGCCGGCGCGCACCGGACGGATCCCATCGTGCCCGCGGCGGAGGCCGCCGCGCTCCGCGTCCTCCGCGCCGAGAACGGCCAGGTCGCGGCGCGGCTCGGCGAGGTGACGCGCGCCGGCGAGGCGCCGTACTGCTACGCGCAGCTCCTCACGTTCCACACCGAGACGCTCGCGGACGGGGAGGGGAAGCGCCCCTTCGCCGCGGTGCTCGCCGACTTCGTCGCCGGCTGCGACGCGGCCGGGCGGGACCTCGTGCTCGACCTCCGCCAGAACGAGGGCGGGTACATCTCGCACTCGACCGCGCTCGCCCGGGCGCTCACGCCCGCGGGGCAGGCCTCGCCCGGCGGCGCGCTGCTCCTGCGGGCCACCGCCCAGAACGAGCGGGTCTACACGGAGCGTGCTCCGGTCGTCGGCGGCGCGGGGTCCGACGAGGACGAGCCGCTCGCCCCGCGCCGGATCCTCGCGGCCATCGGCGAGGCCCGCCGCACCAACCGCGAGTTCACGCCCGCGTTCCTCGAGCGGCCGCTCGCGTCGGCGGGGGGCGGATTCCGCGGCCGCGTCGTCGCGCTCGTCACCCCGGCGTGCATGAGCGCCTGCGACCGGCTCGCGGGCATGCTGCGCGCCGGCGGCCGCGCCGTGCTGGTGGGCGGCCCGACCGAGGGCGCCGGGGGCAGCCAGCAGGAGACGAAGGGGCAGAGCGCGCGGTGGACGGATCCGGCCGGGCTCCTCACGGTCTCCATCCCCAACGCCGCGATGGGCCTCCAGCCGGCCGCCTCGGGCGGCGCCGCCGAGTCGAGCGCCGACGCCTTCTTCGAGGCGCTCGCCTTCGAGAACCGACCGGTGGAGCCGCACGTCCCGTACGCGACGACGGCGGAGGATCTCCGCGAGGCGAACGGCGGCTGGCGCGCCGCGGTCGAGGAGCAGCTCGCCCCCTGACGCTACGGGACCGGGAGCGACGCCCCGGCGCCCGCAGCGGCGATCGCCTCGTCGTCGTCCCAGAGGGCGGCCAGGTCGGTGGGCAGCAGGCGCGCGAGCGCGACGCCCGCCGCGCGCGACGGGAACGCCCCCCGGAGCCCCGCGAAGACGGAGCGCGTGACCTCCTCGGCGTCGGGCGCGGGGACGTCGAGGTGCTCGCCCACGTGGCGCATGAACTCGTCCTTGCCGAAGCCCTCGGCGGGGAGCGGGTGCGAGGGGTCGCAGCGGCGGAAGAGCTCGCGGAGCTCCTCGGGGAGCGCCGCCAGGAAGCGGGTCGCCACCGCGGGCGCGAGCCGGACCTCGAGCGCGCAGAACACCGCCGTCGCCGCGGCGTCGGCCCCCACGCCGTCCGGCAGGCCGCTCGCGCGGATGGTGGACAGGAAGGAGAACGGGGCGCGCGTCGCGGGAGGAACGCTCCAGTTCGGAAGCCCCGAGGGTCCACCGCGCTGCAGGGTCGAGGTCATCCCCAGCAAGATGGGGACGACCGGCCTGCGCCACAACCCCGCGGCGCGGCGCTCCCCCGCACGTCCGCGTGCAGGCGCGGCGGCCAGCCGCTGGAGCACGAGCCTCGACCCGCGGAGCTCTTCCGCCAGCGCGCGTCACCCGAGGATCCGCTTCACCCGCAGCTCGCCGCCGACCACCAGCCACTCCCGCTCGCCCTTCAGGATCGAGCGGGGGAGGAGGTGGCCGGCGAAGAAGACGCGCGGCACCGCGAGGCGCGCCTCGAGCACCACGTCGCCGAACTCCCAGGCCCGCTCGCGGTCGTCGGTGAAGGAGCAGAGGTTGTTCATGCGGAGCACCCACTCCCGCGGCCCGAGCTGCTCGACGACCTCGTGGGCGGCGAGGTCGTTCTGGCCGCGCCACAGCGTGACCCAGCGCGTCGCCGGCGCGCGGCGGGCGAGCTCGTACTGCGTGAACGTGTAGACCAGGTCGAGCTGTGCGTCGATCGCGCTCGTGAAGAGGTGGCCGCGGGTGCGATCGGAGGCGTAGCGCGCCCACGGCTCGGCGTCGCCCCGGACGAGCGGGACGCGGTGGAAGGTGGGCGCGATGCCGAGCCGGCTCTCCACCCAGCCCTTCAGCACCGCCCCCTCGACGCTCGAGGCGTCCACCCCCCAGCCGCGCAGGAACCGGACGTAGGAGTTCCTGAGGCTCCGGCGCGCCGCCGGGGTCGCCTGCTCGCGCCACTGGTGGAGCTGGAACCGGACGTCCATCCAGTCGTGGAACCGGTGGGCGCGCTCGTCGGGGTCGGCGATGCGGTCGAGGAGCTGGAAGAGGAACCGGTTCTCCTCGCGGACGCCCTGGAGCTCGATCGGGCGCGGGTCCTCGTCGAAGTGGCGCGAGGCGATCGCCCAGGGCGGGAGGTTGCAGCGGTTGAACGTGGTCGGGACGTCGGGCGCCATCGGTGCCTGGTCATCGCGCAGCGCGGGGCCGGATGGTGTCCGGAAACCGGACAGCCTCCGGGGTGGACGCGCGTGGGCGAGCTTCTGGAGGTGGCTCCCTGCAAGCCCCGGGGCAGCGCCGGGGGCTCCGCTCGCGCTGGCACTCCCGTTGCTGACGCGAGAGGCCATGGGCCCGAGGAGCGCCGCACCTGCGCTCGACGCGCTCCACGACATCGGGCGGGTCCTCGCGCGCGCGACGGACCTGACCAAGGCGCTCACCTCGACCCTGCTCGTGCTCCGCTCGCACCTCGGGCTCGCGAACGGGACGGTGTCTCTCTTCGATCCGGTCACGGGCGAGGTCTTCGTCGAGGCTGCGCCCGAGATGCCGGACGCGGCGCGCATCCTCGGGCGGCTACGGCCGGGGCAGGGGATCGTCGGGCGGGTGTTCCAGACCGGCGTCGCCGCGGCGGTCCCGGACCTCGCCGAGGAGCCCCTGTTCCTGAACGCGACCGGGAGCTGGGGGGACACCGCCCTCGACCGGCGCGCGTTCTACGCGCTGCCGCTCGACGATCGCCGCGCGACGCTCGGCGTGCTCACCGCCGAGCGGCGCTGGGCGGATGGCCCGTTCTCCTTCGACGCCGACCTGCGGCTCCTCGGTGTGGTGGCGGGCATGCTGGCCGCCCGCGTGCGGCTCCGACAGCTCGAGGACCCCGCCGCCCACGCCCGCGAGGACGCGCCGCCCGTGATGCCGCCGCGCGAGCGCTGGAAGGGGATCGTCGGCGCGAGCGCGCGGTGGCGGGAGGTGCTCGACACCGTGGCGCGGGTCGCGCCGAGCCGCGCCACCGTGCTGCTCCGCGGGGAGAGCGGCACCGGCAAGGAGGTGGTCGCCCGCGCGCTGCACGACCACGGGCCACGCGCGGAGCGGCCCTACGTGGCGGTGAACTGCGCGGCGCTCCCGGAGACGCTCCTCGAGAGCGAGCTGTTCGGCCACGAGCGCGGCGCGTTCACGGGCGCGGCCCAGGCGCGGCCCGGCCGGTTCGAGCTCGCAGACGGCGGGACGCTCTTCCTCGACGAGGTGGGCGAGCTGCCCCTCGCCGCGCAGGTGAAGCTCCTGCGCGCGATCCAGGAGCGCCAGTTCGAGCGGATCGGCGGGCGCCGCACGATCACCGTGGACGTGCGCCTCGTCGCCGCCACCAACCGCGACCTCGAGGCGGCGGTGCGGGCGGGCAGCTTCCGGCTCGACCTGTACCACCGCCTCCAGGTGGTGGAGCTCGAGCTGCCGCCCCTGCGCGAGCGCCCCGACGACGTGCCGCTCCTCGTCCGCCACTTCCTCGACGAGCTCGCCGCCGAGCACGGGCGCACGCTCGCGTTCGCCCCCGATGCCCTGCGCCGGCTGCAGGCGCTCCCGTGGCCCGGTAACGTGCGGCAGCTCCGGAACGTGCTCGAGCGGCTGGTGGTCTCCCACGGCGCTGGGACGGTCGCGGCCGAAGACCTGGCCTGGCTCGCCGAGGCGCATGCCGCGGGCGCGCCGGCGGGGCCGGCGGAGGCGGAGGCCACGCCGGCCGTCACGGAGCGCGACCGCGTGGCCGAGGCCCTCGTGCGCGCCGGCCACGTCCAGGCGCGCGCGGCCCGGCTGCTCGGGATGACCGTGCGCCAGCTGCGGTACCGCGTGAGGAAGTACGGAATCGCGGTCGAGCGGTTCTGAGCGCGAAGGATCGCGGTCGCGGTCGCGGTCG
>Ga0184637_10000266_pt1 | contig 38156 bp, 41 predicted proteins | sample PLM3_127_b2_FD_133143 | JGI IMG/M metagenome (GOLD analysis project Ga0184637, IMG submission 133143) | Groundwater sediment microbial communities from an aquifer in East River, Colorado, USA - PLM3_127_b2 | ecosystem: Environmental > Terrestrial > Soil > Riparian zone | place: USA: East River... | reverse complement strand
GCGCCACAACTCGATGGCAGCGGCCGACCGCGTGGTGCCGAGGCGGCGCGCGAGATCGGCGGTCTCGTCCGCGGCGATGGCGCAGATGATCTCGGTCTTCGGGAAGCGCGCGGCGATGATGCCGGCGGCGACCATGCGCGCATCGACCAGGATCGGCGCGTTCTTAGCGAGGGCGGCGCGGGATGCGGAGACGGGATCGCCGCCCCAAGCCAGATCGTCGACGATGTCGACCATGCCGCAGGCATGAACCATGCGCCGCGCCATCGCGCGCAAGGCGAGCGGCAGACGCTCCAGTCCCGCCTCCGCCTCGATGGTGGCGAAGGATTGGCGATAGATCGCGGCCGGGTCCTTCAGGTAGTCGCGGGGCATGGACGCGCTCATACCTTTGGCGACGCAGAGCATTGGCAACACCCCCACTCGTCATCACCGGGCGAAGACCCGGTGATCCAAGTTTGGCGCCACACGCACTTGGATTGCCGGGTCAAGCCCGGCAATGACGTGAAGGGGACGATGGGGATGCGGCTAGTCATCTCGCGCAGCGCTCACAGCCGCTCCGGATCGCGCTTGCCGGGGCCGTGCGGATGGTCCGGGAAGGGCGGCGGGAAATGGGTGTGCGTGTGGCCGTGGGCATGGTCGTGGCCGTGATCATGGCCATGATCGTGGTCATGCGTATGGTCATGATCGTGATCATGGCCGTGATGGTGCGGATGCCCGTGGTCATGCCCGTGGTCATGCCCATGATCGTGGCCGTGCGCCGGGCCGGTGCCGATGCCTTCGACGTGGTGGTGATGGCTCTCCTGCACCCGGCCGACCTCCTGCTCGTAGCCGATCGCCTGTTCGCGATACTTGCAGAGTTGGCAGTTCATGTTGTTCTCGCCCGCCAGGATCTCCTTCACCCGCTCGGCGAAGGCGTCGAGCACCAGCGGATGGTCGTTGAGATAGCCGGCCTTGAGGAACTCGATCTCCGGATGACGCTCCGCCATCTGGTCGGCAATCTCGTAGATCCGCTTCACCAGGATCCCGGTGAACAGGAAATAGGGGAACACGATGATGCGCTTGTAGCCGAGCTTCACCGCATGCTCGAGGCCCGGACCGACCAGCGGGAAGGCGACGCCGGAATAGCACACCTCGGTCCAGCCGAAGCCCATGCCTTCCCACAACATGCGGGCGACCTTGCTGATATTGGAATTGGCGTCGGGATCGGACGTGCCGCGGCCAACCACCATCAGCAGCGTCTCGGCGCGCGGCACCTTGCGGCTGACCGTGCGCTCCGCTTGCTCGATGCGATCGCCCGCGGCGCGCAGCAGCTTCAGGTCGACCGCCAGGTCGCGGCCATACTCGATGCGAAAGCCGGGGTGGTCCGCCTGGTACTTGTTCAGCACCGAGGGGATGTCGTCCTTCGCATGGCCGGCGGCGAACAGCATGCCGGGCACGGCCAGGCAGCGCGTCACGCCCTGGTTCCTCAGCGCATCCAGCCCGTCGCGGATGATCGGCTTGGCGAATTCCAGGAAGCCGTAATCGGCCGGGAAATCCGGCAGGCGCTGGGCGATGCCCCTGGCCACCGCCTGAAATTCGGTGATCGCCTCGACATCGCGGCTGCCATGGCCGCAGACCATCACGCCAATCTTGCTCATCGCTCGCTTCTCCCAATCCTCAACTCTTGACCAATCGACGCCCAGTTGACGAGAGGGCGGTAAATCGGCCAATGAACCTGACCATGTTCCTGTTCGCACATCCGATCGCCTTGCTGCTGGCCCTGGCCGTCGACGCAATCGTCGGCGACCCGGAATCCGTCAGCCGCCGCAACCTCCACCCGGTGCAACTCATCGGCCGGGTGATCGCATGGGCCGATCAGCGCTTCAATCTCGACAGCGACACGCCCGGTCGCCGGCGCAATGCGGGAGCCTGGACCATCATCGGCCTCGCGGCCGGCGCCCTGGCGCTGGGCTGGGCGATCCAGGTCATCCTGCTGGCCCTGCCGCTGGGTTCCTTGTGGCTGGCGCTGTTGATGTCGACTTTGATCGCGCAGCGCAGCCTCCATGATCACGTCGCCGCCGTCGCCAGCGGGCTGGAGATCGGCGGCATCGGCGGCGGACGCCTGGCCGTGTCGCGCATCGTCGGGCGCGATTCCGAGGCCCTCGACCAGTCGGGCGTGTCGCGGGCGGCCATCGAGTCGCTGGCCGAGAATTATTCCGACGGCGTTGTGGCGCCGGTCTTCTGGGCGGCCTTGTTCGGCCTGCCTGGGCTGCTTGCCTACAAGGCGATCAACACCGCCGACAGCATGATCGGTCACAAGACTCCGCGGCATCTGCATTTCGGCTGGGCCGCGGCGCGGCTGGACGATCTGGCCAACCTCATACCGGCGCGGCTGGCCGGCCTTCTGGTCTGCGTCGCGTCCCTGTTCCAGTCCGGCGCGGACGCCGTCGCCGCATGGCGCGCCATGCGCCGCGACGCGCGATCTCACCGCTCGCCCAATGCCGGCTGGCCGGAAGCCGCCTTCGCCGGCGCGCTGGGTCTGGCCATCGCCGGCCCGCGCTCCTATCACGGCAGCAAGGTCGAGGATCACTGGATGGGTTCCGGCGGCCGGCCGCACGCGGCGGCACCCGACATCCGCAACGCGCTGCGGCTGTTCATCCGCGCCTGCCTGGCGCAGGCGGCGCTGCTGCTGGCGCTTATCTGGTTCTTTGGTTAGCAAGGTCCAGGATCCGTTCAAGATCGACGTGACGTTCCAGATGGTCGGCGAGTTCGTCGAGCACGCGATCGACCAGCGCATCGTAGGCGACGCCGCTTTGCTCCCGCGCGCGCAGGCGATTGAGGAAGTCGTGGCGAAACGCATCGTCGGCGAAGATGCCGTGCAGATAAGTGCCCATCACGCGGCCGTCGGCTGAGACGGCGCCATCCGGGCGGCCATCGAGATCGAGCATCGGCCGCTTTGTGTCGGGACCGGCCGTCCGGCCGATATGCATCTCGAACCCGCGCACCTTGAGACCGCTGGCGCGTTCCCTGCCGGTCACTTCGACCAGCGCCTTGTCGCCGGACAGCACGGTCTCCACCGCGAGCAGCCCTAAGCCATCGACCGCGCCCGCCGGACCTTCGGTGCCATCCGGATCCTCCAATCGCGCGCCCAGCATCTGATAGCCGCCACACAGGCCCAGCACCTTGCCGCCGCGCCGCACATGCGCCTTCAGATCGATGTCCCAGCCGGCCGCGCGCAAAGCGGCCAGATCGCCGATGGTCGATTTGGAGCCAGGCAGCAGGATCAGATCCGCATCGCCGGGCAGCGGATGGCCGGGCTCGATCAGTTCCACCCGCACGTCCAGCTCGGCACGTAGCGGATCGAGGTCATCGAAATTGGCGATGCGCGGCAGGCGCGGCACGGCGATCCTGATCTCCCCCCCAATCTTGCCTCCGACGCGCGCCTGGTAGCCGTTCAGCGCCGCCGCATCTTCAGCGGGGAGCAGATGCGCGCGCTCGAACCACGGCACGATTCCCAGGCTTTGCAGGCCCGTCGCCTGTTCGATGGAGCGGATGCCGTCCTCGAACAGGCTCGGATCGCCGCGGAACTTATTGATCAGATAGCCCTTGATGCGCGCGGCTTCGGCCTCGGGCAGCAGCTTCATGGTGCCGACGATCGCCGCGATGACGCCGCCGCGATCGATGTCGCCCACCAGCAGCACCGGCACGTCGGCCGCCTCGGCGAAGCCCATATTGGCGATGTCGCCGTCGCGCAGATTGATCTCCGCCGGGCTGCCCGCGCCCTCGACCAGGACGAGATCAGCTTCGGCCGACAGCCTGGCGAAGCTGTCAAGCACGGCTGGCATCAATTGCGGCTTCAGCGCGCGATAGTCGCGCGCCTTGGCCTCACCCCAGACCTTGCCTTGCACCACAATCTGCGCGCCGATCTCCGATTGCGGCTTCAGCAGCACCGGATTCATATGCACCGACGGGGCAATATTGCAGGCGCGTGCCTGCAAGGCCTGGGCCCGGCCGATCTCGCCGCCCTCCGACGTCACCGCCGCGTTGTTGGACATGTTCTGCGGCTTGAACGGTCGCACGCGTTTGCCGCGCCGGGCATAGGCGCGGCACAGCCCCGCCACCATCAACGACTTGCCGACGTCGGACCCGGTACCCTGGAACATGATGGCGGGAACGCTAGGCATCGCCCTGCATCTCACTCCCCTTCCCCCGCCCGTCCGCGAATGCGGACATGCGTCCGCGGGCCGGGGGAAGGATGCGGAGGCTTAGCGAGGCAGAGCCGAGCTTAGCCGGAGCTGGATGGGGGGTCGCGCGCCTGCAGGCGCGCATCGCCGACGGCGATACTTGGCGAAGACCTGGCGCTGCAACACCCCCCTTCCCACCCTTCCCCCGCCCCGTCGGCGAACGCCGACATTCGTCGGCTTGGGGGGGAAGGAGCAGACCGAGCGTCGGCTGACTGTAGCGGCGAGCGATCGACAATCTCAAAACTCAATCCCCCGCTGCGCCTTCACGCCGTCGCGGAAGGGGTGTTTGATCAATTCCATCTCGGTCACCAGGTCGGCGGCTTCGATCAGTTCGTCCTTGGCGTTGCGCCCTGTCACGATGACATGCAGGTCCGGCCGCCGCGCCTTCAGGGCCGCGTCCACTTCATCGACCGGCAGATAATCGTAGCGCAGCGCGATGTTGAGCTCGTCCAGCAGCACCAGCTTGATGGCAGGGTCCGCCATCAGCTTCTTGCCCTCTTCCCACGCCGCGCGGGCATGGGCGATATCGCGGGCGCGGTCCTGCGTCTCCCAGGTGAAGCCCTCGCCCAGCGCCTTGATGGTGCAAAGCTCTGGAAACTTCTCCAGCACCCAGCGCTCGCCGGTGTCCCACGCGCCCTTGATGAACTGGATCACGCCGACCTTCATGCCGTGGCCGACGCAGCGCATCACCATGCCGAAGGCCGCCGTCGACTTGCCCTTGCCCTTGCCGGTATGGACGATCAGCAGGCCCTTCTCGATGGTCTTCTGCGCCATCATCCTGTCGCGCGCTTCCTTGCGCTTGGCCGATTTCTCGTCCGCGCGACGATTGGCTTCGTCTGGGTTCAGGTTCTCGTCGCTCATGAGGCTGCTCTTTCATTGATGGCGCGGCCGGATTGGTCGCCCCTTGCCCACTCCCTGAGGCGCGGATGCGCCGCATTGGAGCGCGGCCGCCACAAATTGCGTTCCTGCGCCTCGATCAGGCGGTCGGCGATTTCCTTCAACGCGGCGGGATTGTGCCGTTCGATGAAGTCGCGCACCTCGTCGTCCGCCAGATAGGCGTCGAACACCAGATCGAAATGATGATCGGCGACGCAATCGGCCGTGGCGGCGAAGGCGAACAGATAATCGACCGTCGCCGCCATCTCGAAAGCGCCCTTGTAGCCGTGGCGCATCACGCCCTTGATCCATTTCGGATTGACCACGCGGGCGCGGACGATGCGCGCGATTTCCTCGTCGAGGCTGCGCACCTGCGGATTCTCGGGGCGCGAATGGTCGTTGTGCCAGACCTGCGCCTTGCGCCCGGTCAGATGCTTGATGGTGGCGGCGAGGCCGCCTTCGAACTGGTAGTAATCATCGCTGTCGAGCAGGTCATGCTCGCGATTGTCCTGGTTGTGCAGGACGGCATCGACCTGGGTCAGCCGGTGTGAGAAAGTCATCTGTGCAGGCTCGCCCGCAGCGCCGTTGCCATAGGCATAGCCGCCCCAGGCCAGATAGGCGCGGGCGAAATCGCCCTCGTCGGACCAGCCGCGCTCGTCGATCAGCGCCTGCAATCCCGCGCCATAGGCGCCGGGCTTGGAGCCGAAGATGCGGAACCCGACCTTGCGTCGCGCGGTCGCTTCGTCGACACCCTGCGCGATCAATTCCGCCGCTTCGGTTCGCACGCGCGCCGCGATCGGATTGAGATGCTCCGGCTCGTCGAGATCGGCGATGGCGCGTGCCGCGCTGTCGAACAGATCGATCTGCGCCGGAAAGGCGTCGCGGAAAAAGCCGGAGACGCGCAAGGTCACGTCGACCCGCGGCCGGTCGAGCAGGCTCAAGGGCAGAACTTCGAAACCAGACACGCGACCGGAGGCACCGTCGTCCCAGGTCGGTCGCACGCCCATCAGCGCCAGCGCCTGGGCCAGATCGTCGCCGCCGGTGCGCATATTGGCTGTCCCCCAGGCCGACAGCACCAGAGCGCGCGGCCAGGCGCCATGCTCCTGCCGATGGCGTTCCAGAATCCGTTCCGCCGATTTCCAGCCCAACACCCAGGCGCTCGGCGTCGGGATGGCGCGGGTGTCGACGGAATAGAAGTTGCGACCGGTCGGAAGCGCGTCGAGACGCCCACGCGTCGGCGCGCCGGAGGCGCCGGGCGCCACGAAGCGCCCGTCAAGGCCGCGCAGCAGCCCGTCGAGTTCCGCTTGGCCGCAACCGTCGATGATCGGCGCCAATCCATCAGCAATGAATTCGAGAACCAGTCGCGTCCGCTGCCAGTGCGACAGACATGAAGCTTGGTTGCTGATCATTTGCAGCGTCAACAGCTCTAGCCGTTCCACCGCGTCGCCGTTGCTGCGCCACGGATCGGAACTGACCTCGCCCAGTTCGCGCGGGCATGGGCCCGGCCAGGCGGCGCCCATCTCCGTCGCCAGCGGATCGAAATCGTCGCCCAGTTGCAGATCGGCCGCCAGCGCTCGAATCAGCGAGGCGTCGTGTCCCTGCCCGCGGCCGCGCGGCAACCTCGTCAGCGCCACCAAAAGCGCATCGCGCTGCGTTCCCTCCGGTGCAACGCCAAAGACGTGCAGGCCGTCGCGGATCTGCAGCTCCTTCAGTTCGCAAAGCTGGTTGTCGAGCTTGGCCAGCGCCGTATCGGCATCGTCGTTCTTGTCGATGCCGCAATCCGCCGCCATGCCGGAGCTCTGCGCCAGATCGAGGATGCGGTCGCGTAAAGTCCGGCAGCGGCGCGGGTCAAGCTGCGCCGCCTCGTAATATTCGTCCACCAGCAGTTCGAGATCGCGCAACGGGCCATAGCTTTCGGCGCGCGCCAAAGGCGGCGTCAGATGGTCGACGATCACGGCGGCGGCGCGGCGCTTGGCCTGCGTGCCCTCGCCCGGATCGTTGACGATGAAGGGATAGAGATGCGGCAACGGGCCGAGCAACGCCTCCGGATAGCAGGCGGCGCTCAATGCCAGCGCCTTGCCCGGCAGCCATTCCAGATTGCCGTGCTTGCCGAAATGCACAATGGCGTCGATCCGCGCCACGCGGCGCAGATAGGCGTAGAAGGCAAAATAGGCGTGCGGCGGCACCAGATCGGGATCGTGATAGCTCTTCGCCGGATCGATATTGTAGCCGCGCGCCGGTTGCACGCCGACCAGGATTCCGCCCAAGGCGATCAACGGCAAGCGGAATGCGTTGGCGCCGACATGCGGATCACGCTCCGGCGCGCCCCAGCGCTCGGTCACCTGGCGCCGCACCTCTTCCGGCAAGGTCGCGAAGAACGCGCGATAGGTTTCGAGCGGCAGCGTGATGGCGGCCGCGCGATGGCGCGAGTCCCGCGCGTTGGTCGGCCCATCCAACAGGCGCGCGATCAGCGCATCGCCAGTTTCCGGCACCTCGTCGATCGCGTAACCCTCCGCCTGCATCGCCCGCAGCGCCGCGATCACCCCGGCCGGCGTATCGAGACCCACGCCATTGCCGATGCGACCGTCGCGATTGGGGTAGTTGGCCAGCACGATGGCGATGCGGCGATCAGCCGCCGATGTGCGGCGCAGCTTGACCCACGACGACGCCAGATCGGCGACGAAATCCACGCGGTCCGGCTGCGGCAGCGGCTCGACGATGTTGCATTGGGTGGCGTCATCGAAACGCGACGCGGCCTTGAAGGAGATGGCGCGGGTCATGATCCGCCCGTCCACTTCCGGCAGCGCCACTTGCATGGCGAGATCGCGCGGGCTCAAACCCTGCTTGCCCTTGCGCCAATCTTCCGCCGTGCCGCTGCCCAGCACGACCTGGAGCACCGGCGCGTCGGCCACGTCGAACGGCGTGGTGATGCGGGCCGCACCCGGCTGCGAGATGGCGAAGCTGGTGCAGTTGAGGGTGATGTCGGGCTCGGCCTCGCCATAAAAATTCGCGATCAGATCGGCGGCCACCTGTTCCTTCAACCCGGCGGCGTAGATCGGCAGCGGATTGAGGCCGCGTTCGCTGAGCGCCGCGATCAGCGCATCGATCGGCGCCGTCTGTCCCGCCTGCACCAGCGCGCGATAGAAGACGATGCCGGCGACCGGGCGATCCGGTTGCCACCTTGCCTGAAGGTCGGCCAGCGAGGGCATCGCCAGGCCCGGCCAATAAAGCCCGGCGCGCAGCAATGGCCGCGGCTCCTGCCACTCCAACTCGTGGCCGACCAGGCTGGCGCCGTAGCGCAGGAACTGGATAGCGTTCTCGATGCCGCCTTGGACCAGGAACTGCCACAAGCGATGCGCGGCGGGCGCCGGCAGTGTCGTGTGATCGCCGAGTTGCGGATCCGGCTGGTCGTCGCCGGGCAAACAGGCGAGCGCAATGCCACGCTTCCGGCATTCGGCCGATACCTGCTCGATGCCATAGGGCCAGTAGCGCACGCCGCCCAGGAGCCGCACCACCACCAGCTTCGCTTCGGCGACGATGCTCTCGACATAGGAATCGACCGAGAGGTTGTGCGAGAGCTGCAGCAGGTTGGCAAGACGCAGCGTCGGTTTGGGCGCGTTATTTGATTCTGGCAGATGCGCATACGCCTTGGCCAGGCACGCCAGCTCGCTGTCGGCCGCCGAGAGCACGACAATCTCGCCCGGCGACTGGCCGAGATCGACGGCTTCGCTGCCGTCGGCGATCTGTCCGGGCTTGGCGGCCAGAAGATGCATATGTCAGAGACCGAGGTCGCGGGCGATGGCGGCGCGGTCGAGGCCCTTGAGGCCGATCACCACCAGGCGCGAGCGGCGATTTTCATCCGCCGCCCAGGCGCGATCGTAGTAATGCTGCAGCCGCGACCCGACGCCTTGCAGCACCAGGCGCATCTCCTTGCCCGCCACGTCCATGAAACCCTTCACCCGGAGGATGTCGTGGCGCTCGATCGCCGGCAACAGCCTGGCGAGCAAATCCTCCGGGCGCTCCAGTTGCGGCAAATCGAGATGGAAGGAGTCGAAATCATCGTGGTCGTGATTCCCGCCTTCCAGTTCGTGGTGCGAGAAGCGGTTGTCGAGATCGCTTTCCGCGGCGGCGGCGAGACCCAGCAACACGTTGGGATCGATGGCGCCGAAGCTGGCCGGCACCACCTTGGTCGCGCGCTTCAACTCTTTGGCAATTAGCGCCGAGGCAGCGGCGCGCGCCGCATCATCCATCTGGTCGTTCTTGTTCAGCACAATCAGATCGGCGCAGTTGATCTGGTCCTCGAACAATTCCGCGATCGGGCTGTCGTGATCCAGCGCCGCATCGGCGGAGCGCTGTTTGTCGAGCGCCTCGAGATTGTCCGCAAACCGTCCGGCGGCGGCGGCCGGCCCGTCCACCACGGCGATGACACCATCGACGGTGACGCGGTTGCGCACTTCCGGCCAGTTGAAGGCCTTCACCAGCGGCTTGGGCAGCGCCAGGCCGGAGGTCTCGATCACGATATGCTCCGGCGGGTTGGGCCGGTCGAGCAAGGCCCGCATGGTGGGCAGGAAATCGTCGGCGACGGTGCAGCAGATGCAACCATTGGCCAGCTCGACGATATTCTCTTCCGGGCAGCCTTCGATCTTGCAGCCTTTCACCAGCTCGCCATCGATTCCGGTCTCGCCGAACTCGTTGATGATCAGCGCCAGGCGCCTGCCGTTGGCGTTGCGCAGCAGGTTCTGGATCAGCGTCGTCTTGCCCGCCCCCAGAAAGCCGGTCACGACGGTTGCGGGAATCTTCGCACGCATGTTCGTCCCCAATCCTATTTCAATTTCATCGGCAGACCGGCCGCGATGAAGAACACCGAATCGGACTCCCCCGCCACGCGCTGGTTCATCCGGCCGGCGTGATCGCGGAATTCGCGCGCCAGCGCGTTGTCGGGCACGATGCCCAGCCCCACTTCATTCGATACGAACACGATCGGCCCTCCCACCTGACCCAGCGCCCGCAGCAGCGCGGCGGTCTCGGCCCCGGGATCGCGACCGGCATGCATCAGATTGCTGAGCCAGAGCGTGAGACAATCCACCAGGACCGCCGCACCCTGTTCCGTTTCGGCCACCATCGCGGCGGCCAAGTCGAGCGGCGCCTCGATCGTGCGCCAGCTCGCATCGCGCCGGGCGCGATGCAGCCGCACGCGCTCCGCCATTTCCGCGTCGTGGATTTCCGCCGTGGCGAGATAGGCGCAACCGCGGCGACTGCCCATGGTCATGCGCTCGGCAAAGGCGCTCTTGCCCGAACGCGCCCCGCCCAGCACCAAGGTCACTGGCGGCAATGCATGCCCAGAACCAGCCGAGATGGCTGCCATGGATGTGGTCCCTTCCTCCCGCCGAGGCGGCCGACAAACCGACGATCCGTTGAGGTCTCCTGGCTCGATCGCGGGACTTTGGTCGCGCCTTCCCAGCTCCGATGAGCCAGTGGCCGCTGCGCCGTCCTTTGCTCCGTCGCCGAAACGCGGCGATGGGCGATCCTACAGTTGCGGGGGCAGCGCCGGTCTTGCGCCTGTCTCAGGCCACGCACCGGCTTCCCTCACGACGGATGTGGGCGGGAAAATAGCCGACCCCGGGCGGGGTTTCCATCGGAGATCGGCTCGGACGGTACTTTGGTCGCGTCGACCTGTTGGTTAGCGAATTCTTGTCGCCTCAGGCGGGCGATCCGATACGGTCAGGAAAGTTCTAAAAAGCACACCTGAATATGCCGATAATGGAAAAGTTCAACCCCGAAATCCCCCTGACATCGCCGACATTCTCCTTTCGTTACGTGGAGTCCGCCCCCAATATGCTGCGCCGGGGTGGACGTTTTCCGCGCGCAATCGCGCGACTGAACAACGCGGCATAAAGAGCCTGATGAAATTGACCGAAACCGCGAGCGGGCTGGCAGACGACGCCGCCATCTATCGCTTTTTGCTCACCGCGCCGATGGTGCCGGTGACCATCAGCGAGTGGACGACCGGCAACATCCTGCATGTCAACGATATGGCGGCGGCCCTGTTCGGCTTGCCCACGGATGCGATTCTTGGCCGCTCGATGGGCGAGTTCCATGGCGAATCGACCGGACGCGAACGCTTCCTGCGCGCGATCGCGGAGAATGACGGCATCACGCGCATGGATCTGGAGCTGCGCCGCGCCGATGGCGGCTGCATCTGGGTGCAGGCCGCCGGCGGCCGCATCCGCTACAAAGGCGTCGATGCGGTCATCGCGGTCATCAATGACATCACGGTGCAGAAGCTGCGCGAGGCGGAACTGGCGGAGGCCGGCCGCAAGCTTACCGAGCAGGCCGCCGATCTGACCCGGCTGACCGCGGAGCTGCGCGTGAAGAAGCACGCAGCGGAGGCCGCCAACGCCGCCAAGAGCTCGTTCCTGGCGCATATGAGCCACGAACTGCGCTCGCCGCTCAACGCCATCCTGGGTTTCGCCGAAGTGGTGCGCGACATGCATTTCGGCCAGGATGAGATCGATCGCTACCAGAAATACGGCGGCTTCATCCACCAAGCCGGCAATCACCTGCTGGCGCTGATCGACGACATCCTCGATCTGGCGAAAGTGGAGGCGGGCAAGCTTGACCTGCAACCGGCGAGCTTCGCCGTGGCCGAGCTGCTTGACGAATCCGCGCGGATGATGCGCTCGCTGGCCGAGCGCCGCGACGTCATTTTCCAGACCACGCTGCCGCCGCCGGATTTGCTGCTGAGCGCCGACCGCCGGCGCGCCAAGCAGATGGTGGTCAACCTGCTGTCCAACGCGCTGAAGTTCACGCCCGGCGGCGGCAAGGTCACCTTGGCGGCGCAACGCCGCGCCGATGGCGGCATCGCCATCTCGATCACGGATACCGGCATCGGGATGGATCCCGACCAGATCCTGCTGGCGCTGGAGCCCTTCGGCCGCATCCAGGGGTCCGGCGTCACCGATCCGAGCGGCACCGGCCTCGGCCTGCCCATCGTGCGCAACCTGATCGAGGCGCATGGCGGCAAGCTGCAGATCCATTCCGAGCCCGGCAAGGGCACGATCGCCCGCCTGGTGTTTCCGGCGCCGACGGCGTGATCCGCAGCGGCGCCGTCACGTTGCGGGCCGCTCGACGACGTCCCAGACTTTTTCCGGCGGTCGGCACAGCACGGCGCCCTTGGCGGTGATCACGATCGGCCGTTCGATCAACACCGGCTCCTCGACCATCTTCTTGATCAGCGCATCGGCGCTGAGCTTGCTCGCATCGCCCAGCGCCTCGTAAGCCTCGCCCTTGCGGCGCAGGATGTCGTGCGGTTTCGCCTTCATGGTGGCGAGCACACGCTTCAGCTCGGCGGCGCTCGGCGGGTTCTTCAGATATTCGACGATATTCGGCTTCAGCCCCTTGTCCTTCAACCAGCCCAGCACCTTGCGCGAGGTGGAGCAGTTGGGATTGTGCCAGATGGTGATCGACATGAGTGCCTCCGGCGAATGCGGAGACGGTAGATGGCCGACCGGCCCAGGGCAAGCGCAGGCGCCCGGCCGCTTCGGGACGCTTCGGGACTGGCGCGGCGGGCCTTTTGTGACTATCTCTGAGGCAGGGACGGAGGTTCCATGAAGCTGCTCTATTTCGCCTGGGTGCGGACCAATATCGGCAAGGCCGAGGAAGAGCTGTCGCCGCCGCCGCAGGTGCGAAATGTCGAGCAATTGCTGAACTGGCTGGCGGAGCGCGGCCCGAATTATGCCGCGGCACTCGACCGCCGCAACATGATCAAGGTCGCGGTGAACCAGGAATATGTCGATGCCGACGCCCTGGTGGCGCCGGGCGACGAAGTGGCTCTGTTCCCGCCGGTCACCGGCGGCTGAGACTCATCATGGTCAAGATGGCATGATCAAGGTCCAGCGCGAGGATTTCGACATCGGCGCGGAGATCGCCGCACTGACCGCCGGCAACACCAACGTCGGCGGCCTGGCGATGTTCGTCGGGCTCGTACGTGATTTGGCCGAGCATGGCCGGATCAGCGCCATGACCCTGGAGCATTATCCCGGCATGACCGAGAAGCGCCTGGCCGAGATCGAGGCCGAGGCCAAATCGCGCTGGCCGCTCGAAAGCGTGCTCATCATCCACCGCCACGGACGGCTGGAGCCGGGCGAGCGCATCGTGCTGGTCGCCGCCACCTCCGCGCATCGGCAGGCGGCGCTCGACGCCTGCGCCTTCCTGATCGACTGGCTGAAGACCAAGGCGCCGTTCTGGAAGCTGGAGGAAGGCGGTCAGGGCGTCGCCTGGGTCGACGCGCGCCACAGCGACGATGAGGCGGCGGCGAAGTGGCGGCGCTCCTGAGCGTCCGTTAGGCGTCAGCGCCCTGGCGTTCCAGTTCCCTGCCCAGCTTGTCCAACAGCTCGATCGTGCCGCGCTCGCGCCCGCCCGCGTCGTGGAAGCCATCCAGGAACGCGCCCTGTTCCGTGAAAGTGAGCCGCGTGCCGTTGCCCTGCGGCTCCAACTCCACGGTCATCAGCGACACCGAAATGCGCGTGTCGTCCAGATGCATGTCATAGGCGATGATGATGCGTTGGTTCGGCACGATGTCTTGATAGATGGCGTCGTAAGAGTGGACCGTTCCACCCACTGGGCCGCCTGACAGGCGTTCCCTGCCGCCGATGCGGAAATCGAGCTCGTATTTGCCGCGATGCCATTCCTTCGGCCCGCCGAACCAGTGGGCCTTGATCGCCGGATCGGCCCACGCCCTGAAGATGCGCGCCGGCGAAGCGTCGTACGTGCGCTCGATCACGAAGGTGGCATGGGTCACGGATCGCTCGGTCACGATTCAGCTCCCTTAGGCTGCGACTTGCCGTTTCAGTTCCTTGTCAAGCGACTCAAGCAACTCACGCGTGCCGGCCTCGCGCTGCGCCACGTTGTCGTGGCCGTCGAGGAACGCGCCTTGCTCGGTGAAGACGAGGCGTGTGCCGGACCCTTCGTGCTTAAATTCCATCGTCGCCAATGACGACGAAATCGGATTCTCGCCGATGGTCATGGTGTAGGCGATGATAATGCGCTGGTTGGGCACGATGTCCTGATAGGTCGTGTCGTTGCGGATCGGAACGCCGCCCTGAAACCGGAAGCGGCTGCGCTCGAAACCGCCGACCCGGAAGTCGACGGTGAATTCATCGACCTGCCAGCCCTCTCCTTCCGCGAACCAGCGGCGTTTCGCGGCTGGGTCGACGAAGGCTTTGAAAACACGCGCCGGTGCTGCGTCATAGACGCGTTCGACGACAAAAGTGGCATGGGTGACGGATCGCTCGGTCATGAGTCTCTCCTGGAATTTCGAATGATAAGAACTGAGGTGCCGTTACTTCGGGATCATCTTGAAATAGGGTTCGGCTTCCTTGAGCGCGCGGGCGTAAGACGGCCGCGCCAGCAGGCGGTCCAGATAGGCGGCCGCATGCTTGTGCGTGTCGCGGAACGGCACCATGGAATTGGCGTAGAACAAGGCCGGCGCGGCGGCACAATCGGCCATGGTGAAATCCTCGCCCATGGCCCATTTCCTGGTCGCCATGTCCCCATCGATCATGCCGTAGGCGGTGTGCAACCGGTCCTTTGCCTCCTCGACGCCGAAGGAATCGTTCTTGCCCGCGGGGCGCAGCCGGTCAGTCACCACCTTCTGCATCGGCACATTCACATAGAGATCATAGAAGCGGTCGCGCAGGCGCGTCTGCCGCGCGAGATCGGGATCCGTCGGCACCAACTTCACGCGGCCGGGAAAATACTGCGCCAGATACTCGATGATGATGCTGGTTTCCGGGATCGTGCGGTCGCGCGCTTCGTCGCGCAGCACCGGGATCTTGCCGATGGGCCACAATTTCTTGAACGCGGCTGCCGCCGCCTCGTCGAAGAAATCGACCATCACCGGCTCGAACGGTGTCGCGTTCTCATAGAGCGCGCACAGCACCTTGTGACAGAAGGACGACAGCGGGTGGTAATAGAGTTTCAGGGTCATAATCGTTCGCTCGCTTCACTTATGTTTTGCTCTCATCTTCCTCGTCCGCGGTGGCGGCGAGATATTCGCCCAACCGATCCAGGCGCTTTTCCCAGATCAACCGCCGCGCGGCGATCCACTGCTCGGCGCTGCGCAGCGCCCGGGGCTCGATCTGGCAGGTACGCACCCGTCCGATCTTCTCGGTTTTGACCAGCCCGCTCGCCACCAGCACCTGCAGGTGCTGCACCACCGCCGGCAGCGACATGGCCAGCGGTTTGGCCAATTCGCTGACCGAGGCCGGCCCCCGGGTCAGCCGCTCCAGCATGGTCCGGCGCCCCGGATCCGCCAGGGCCTGAAACATCAGATCGAGCGCGGCCGATTGGTTAAGCATTTACTTAAGTATCATCCCGCCAACAAGATTGCAAGGGGAGATGCTCCGAAAAGCAAGACCCTCCCCCGTTTCCGGCAGGCCTTTGCACTTGATGAATCCAAGCCGCATAAACGTCCCCTTCCCCCCTTGCGGGGGAAGGTTGCGGAGGCTTAGCGAACGCAGGGAGCTTAGCCGGAGCTGGATGGGGGGTAGCGCGCCGCAAGGCGCGCAATCGCGGCAGCGATGTACTGTTGATACCTCGCGCTGCAGCACCCCCCTTCCCAACCTTCCCCCGCAAGGGGGGAAGGGGCATATCGAGTTCGTTGCTCCGCCTGCGCGTAACCCCAAAAGCAAAACCCTCCCCCGTTTCCGGGGGAGGGCTCGTAAAGTCAGAGACTTATGAGAGGCTTACTCGGCCGCGGCGCTCGTGGCAGGCGCGCGGACTTCCTTCAGGTAATCCTCGCGCAACTGCCTGGTGATCGGCCCGACGCCGAACTTGTAATCGCCGACCTGGCCCACGGGGGTGACTTCCGCCGCGGTGCCGACCAGGAACACTTCCTGGGTCTTGCCGAGTTCCTCCGGCAGGATCGCGCGCTCCACCACCTTGATCTGCCGGCGGCGGGCCAGTTCGATCACGGTCTGGCGGGTGATGCCGTTCAGGAAGCAATCGGGCTTGGGCGTGTGCAATTCGCCGTTCTGCACCAGGAAGACGTTGGCGCCGGTCGCCTCGGCCAACTGGCCGCGATAATCCAGCATCATGGCGTCCTGACAACCTGCGGCCTCGGCCTCATGCTTGCAGATGGTGCAGATCATGTAGAGGCCGGAGGCCTTCGATGCGGTGGGCGCGGTGTCCGGCGCCGGGCGGCGATAGCGCGCCCAGTTCAGGCGGATGCCCTTTTCCAAGAGCTCCGGCGAGAAATAGGCCGGCCAGACCCAGGCGGTGATGGCGACATGGATCTTCGCCTGCTGGGCCGCGACTCCCATCTGCTCGCTGCCGCGCCAGGCGAGGGCGCGGACATAGAGATCGCCGCCGCCCATCGCCTTCACGACCTCGGCCTTGGCCTTTTCCAGTTCGTCGACCGAATAGGGAATCTTGTAGCCGAGAATCTCCGCCGAGCGGTGCAGCCGCTCGGAATGCTCGCGCGACCTGAACACCTTGCCACCATAAGCGCGCTCGCCCTCGAAGGCGGCGGCGGCATAATGCATGGCATGGGTCAGGACGTGGACCTTGGCCTCGCGCCAGGGGATCAATTTGCCGTCGAACCAGATCTGGCCATCGCGATCGTCGAAAGGGACCAAACTCATCGGTGACAACTCCAAGGGAGGGGGATAGGGGTTATGTTATGATTCCTTGCCGCTGAGCGCCAACCTAGAACAACGAGAAAAATAAGTCAACATGGCTGACATAAAATCCCCCGCAAATCCGCTGTTTTTGCGCGAGGACGAGCTGCGCCAGGGCATCGAGATGCTGTTTTTCGCCTACCGCGACTTCACCGCCAAGGCGGACCAGACCCTGGCCCAGTTCGGCTTCGGCCGGGCGCATCACCGGGTGATCTATTTCGTCGGCCGCAATCCCGGCATGACCGTCTCCGACCTGCTCGCCATCCTGCGCATCACCAAGCAGAGCTTGAGCCGCGTGCTGGGGCAGTTGGTCCGCCAAGGTTTCATTGTGCAAAAACCGGGAGCGACCGACCGGCGGCAGCGGTTGCTCAGCCTGACCGACAAGGGCGCCGATCTGGAGCGCAAGCTGACCGAGGAGCAGCGCGCCCTCATCGCGCGGGCCTACCGCTCCGCCGGCGCCGAGGCGGTCGAGGGCTTCCGCAAGGTCATGCTGGGCATGATCGAGGAAGGCGACCGCCGCCGTTTCCGGCCGGGCATCCCGCGTTGAGGCGACCCTCGTTGAGGCGGCCCTCGTTGAGATGGATTATGCCGTGAGCGAGACCGAACCGCATATCCTGGTCATCGACGACGATAAGCGGCTGCGCGATCTGATCGGCCGCTATCTGACCGAGCAGGGCTATCGCGTGACGACCGCGGTCGATTCCGCCGACGCGCGCGCCAAGCTGGCCGGCATCACCTTCGACATGCTGGTGGTGGACATCATGATGCCGGGCGAGAACGGCCTGGATCTGACCCGCTCCTTGCGCGAGAAGACCCTGGTGCCGATCCTGCTGCTGACCGCCATGGGCGAGGCGAGCGACCGCATCAACGGCCTGGAGACCGGCGCCGACGATTACCTGGTGAAGCCGTTCGAGCCGCGCGAGCTGGTGCTGCGGATCAACGCGATCCTGAAGCGCGCACGCCAGCGGGCGGATGGACCCACCGCCGTGGGCGCAGTCAAGTTCGGCGCCTTCGTGTTCGAGATCGAACGGCGGCGGCTGTTCAAGGCGGGCGAGCCGATCCACCTGACCGACGCGGAATCCGAATTGTTGTTTCAACTGGCGCGCCGCGCGGGCGAGCCGGTGTCGCGCGAAGCCCTGTCGCCCCAGTCGGAAGAAACCAGCGAGAGCCGCCAGATCGACGTGCAGATGACGCGGTTGCGGCGCAAGATCGAGGACGACCCCCGCTTCCCGCGCTACCTGCAGACCGTGCGCGGTCGCGGCTATGTGCTGCAACCGGACTAGGCCCAGATGGTGAAGTCGCTGCACCCGATCCTGCAAGGCCTGGAGCTGATGCTGCCCCGCTCGCTGCTGGGCCGCTCGATCATGATCATCGTGACCCCGGTGGTGCTGTTGCAGGTCGTCTCCGCCTGGGTGTTCTATGACAGCCACTGGAACACGGTGACAAAGCGCCTGGCGCAGAGCGTCGCCGGCGATATCGCCGCGGCGATCCAGATCATGCCGCGCCCGATCACCGAGGACGGCACCAAGCAGATCTTCCGCATCGCCCGCCAGACCATGCGGGTCAATCTGACGTTCAAGCCCGGTGACATCCTACCCAACAACCCGACCATCATGCGCCAGAACCTGGTCGACCGGCAGCTTACCGACGCCCTTGAATCGCGGGTCGAGCGCCCCTTCATCATCGACAGCCGCTCGTTGCAGGACCAGGTCGAGATCCACGTGCAACTGCCGGAAGGCGTGCTGCAGGTGGTGGTCGCGCGGCGGCGGCTGTTCTCCTCCACCACCTATGTCTTTTTCCTGTGGATGCTCGGCACCTCGCTGGTGCTGCTGTCGATGGCGACCGTGTTCATGCGGCGGCAGGTCCGCCCGATCAAGCGCCTGGCCCAGGCCGCCGACGATTTCGGCAAGGGCCGCGATGTCGGCGAGTTCGTGCTGGATGGCGCCGCGGAGGTCGAAGTGGCGGGGCGCGCCTTCAACCAGATGCGCGCGCGTATCCGCCGCCAGATCCAGCAACGCACCGAAATGCTGGCCGGCGTCAGCCACGACCTGCGCACGCCCCTCACCCGCATGAAGCTGCAGCTGGCGATGATGGGCCAGGCGCCGGCGATCGAAGACCTGAAGCGTGACGTCGACGACATGGAGCGCATGGTCAACGCCTATCTGGCCTTTGCCCGCGGCGAAGGCACGGAACAGCCGACCGAAGTCGACATCGTCGCCGCGGTCGGCGACGTGGTCGCCGGTGCAAGACGCGACGGAACCCGCATCGGCTTCGCCACGGCGGAAGAGGCGCTGACCGTGCCGCTGCGCCGCGACGCGTTCCGCCGGGCGCTGACCAACATCGTCGCCAACGCCCAGCGTCACGCCAACCGCATCGACGTGGTGTTGAACCACCGGCGCGGAAGAGTCGAGATCCTGGTGGATGATGACGGTCCCGGCGTGCCGCAGGACAGGCGCGAAGAGGTGTTCAAGCCGTTCTTCCGCATCGAAGGCTCGCGCAACGTGGAGACCGGCGGCATCGGCCTCGGCCTCACCATCGCCCGCGACATCCTGCGCAGCCACGGCGGCGATTTGACTCTCGGCGATTCGCCGCTCGGCGGATTGCGCGCGGTGCTGCAGCTTCCTGTCTAGATTTCGGTCCTAGACGAGCCCGATCACCGAGACCTGGCGGCCGTAATCGGCTTCGCCACGCAAGGTGCTGCGGCGATAGCTGAAGAAGGTCTCGCGTTCGCCGCAGGTGTCGCGATGCGCCGTCTCGACCTCGGCGAGATTGAGCTCTTTGAGACGCGCTGCGACATAGCCCTCGATATCGAACATCTGATGTCCGTCGCGCGCGGCGGGGCGGAAGAACCTGACCTGCGCCGGATCCTGCGCCAGGAAGGGCGCCGGGAATTCCGGCCCGACCTCGTAGCTGGCGGCGCCGATGCAGGGGCCGATGGCGGCGCGGATGCGCGACGCCTTGGCGCCCTGATCGACCATCGCCTTGACCGTCGCCTGCAGCACGCCGGTGACGGCGCCGCGCCAACCGGCATGGGCGCCGCCGATGACGCCGACCTCCGGGTCGGCGAACAGCACCGGCACGCAATCGGCCGACAGGATGCCCAGGGTCACGCCCTTGGTCCTGGTCACCATCGCATCGACGCGGGGCCGTTCGTTGCCCGGCCACTTGCCCTCGACGACCAGCACGTCGGGACTATGGATCTGATAGGCGGTGAACAGGCTGTCTTCGGGCAGTCCCGCCAGTCTCAAGGCGCGGGCGCGATTCTCGCGCACCTTCTCCGGTTCGTCGTTGGAGCCGATGCCGCAATTGAGCGAGGCATAGATGCCCTCGCTGACGCCGCCGTGCCGCGTCATGAAGCCGTGACGGAGTCCGTCAAGTTCGCCGAGGGTTGCGAGGCTGATCATGAAAAGCCGGCAAGCTCCGTCAATTGCGGCGCGGCGATGGCCAGCGCCTTGAACAAACTGCCCATTTGCGCCGGCGCGATCAAGCGATGCAGCGCCGCGGCGATGGCCGCGCGATCCTCGGGGCCGGCCTTCGCCGCCAGCATGGCCGCGCGCCGCTCGATGCCCAGCGCCTGCAGGAACGGGCCTTGCCCGACCGGACCGAAGGCACCTGCGCCGTTCTTGCGCGCCGCATCGGCAAGCGCCGCGAAATCGACATGGGCGGTGAGATCGGCTTGCCCCGCGTCAAGCAGCGGATCGGCGGCGCGATGCCCGCGCAGCGCTTGCAACGAATCGCCAAGAGCGCTGCGCGCCGGGCCGTAATCGAGAAACAGCGCCGCGCCGGGATCGCGAGCGAATCGCCCGGCGAGGGCTTCGGCCAGCGACAACGCGGCCGGACAGATCTCGGCAATGTCGCCAGGCTTGGCGTTGCGATGCTCTGGCCGCAGCAGGCTCAATTCCGGCCCCGGCGGCAGCATCGTCCATTCGAGTCCGTCGCCCGCCAGCCCGACCGCACGCTCGCGCCAGCCGTTTTCAGTCATCTGGAACTGATGGATCGGCAACGCGTCGAGGAATTCGTTGCCGATCAGGATCATCGGGCCAGCCGGCAGCGTCGCCACATCGTCATGCCAGGTCGGCGCAAATGCGCTGAGCCGCTGCGCCTGCTGCGCGCGCAACGGTCGGCTGATCTCCACCAGGTTCAGGCGCAGGGCGCGCAGGAACGCGGGCTGGACGCGCGCGGCGCGCGGCGCGTCGGCCATCAAGGTCCCGCGGCCTGGGCCAAGCTCGGCCAGCAGGAAGGGATCGGGAGAACCAAGGCGTTCCCACAGATCGACGCACCAGAGCCCGATCAGCTCGCCGAACATCTGGCTGATCTCCGGCGCGGTGATGAAATCCCCGGCGGCGCCCAGCGGATCGCGCGTCGCGTAATAGCCGATTCCGGGTTCACTGAGCGCGAGGCGCATGAACTCCGCGACCGTGACCGGACCGCTTTCCGCGATGCGGCGTTTGAGGTGGTCGAGGGCAGATGATGAATCCGGCGTGCTCACGGCGCCGGCCCTCAATTACTCCGTCATGGTCGTGCTTGGCACGACCATCCACGAGTTTGTGTCAGACGCCGTTATTTGGCCTGTGCAAACTCGTGGATGGTCGGACCAAGTCCGACCATGACGATCGAGGGAATGCGGTGAAAGCCGGGTCACTTCGCGGTCTGAGTCTTCGGCTTGCGCAGCGCCAGATAGAGCCCGAAGGCGAACATCGGCACGCTCAGGATCTGGCCCCAGGTGACGAAGTTGAATCCGCCCAGATCGATCTCCGGCTCGCGGAACACCTCGCCGATGGAGCGCGCCACGGCGTAGCCCATCAGGAACAGGCCGGTCATCATGCCGATGCGTTCGCGGATCCATTGCTGCCGCACCGCCCAGTGCAGAACGGCGAACAGGATGATGCCCTCCAGCGCCGCCTGATAGAGCTGGCTCGGGTGGCGTGGCATGTCGCCGAATTTGGGGAAGATGATGCCCCACGGCATGTCGGTCGGGCGACCGACCAGCTCGCCATTGATGAAGTTGGCGACCCGGCCGAGGAACAGTCCGATCGGCGTTGCCGCCGCCATCACGTCGGAGAAAGCGTAGGGGTTGAGCTTCTGGCTGCGCGCATAGAGCAGGATCGCCAGGATCACACCCAGCAGGCCGCCATGGAAGGCCATGCCGCCTTCCCAGATTTTCAGGATCTCCAGCGGATGCGACAGGTAGTAGCCCGGTTCCCACAGCAGCACCTGGCCCAGCCTGCCGCCCAGGATGATGCCGATGGTGACCCAGAACATCAGATCGTCGAGCTGGCCGCGCTGCACGCGCCGCGGCGGCAGCTTCGCGCACCAGATGCAGTAGCGCCAGGCGAGCAGGATTCCGGCGATGTAGGACAGCGCGTACCAGCGGATGGCGATGGGGCCGATCTGCAATGCGACGGGATCGAATTCCGGGAAGATCATGCACTAGCACCGATGCAATATCGCAGGTGGCGGGCGGATGGACGAAAGCGGCGTCCGGGTTATAAGGTGGCCCCGTGACACCGGCAAGCTGGGGCAAGCTGCCGAGACACCCAGGGTTCGCCAGGCGGGATTCGATCAACATGCAGACCGACAATCGCTTTCTCGACGATCTGGCCAAGGTGGCGAGCGGCGCGCTCGGCTCGATGAGCGGCGTGAAGCACGAGGTCGAGATGCGCCTGCAGCAGCAACTGGAGCGGCTGCTCGGCCGGATGAATCTGGTCTCCCGCGACGAGTTCGAAGCCATGAAAGCGGTGGCCCAGGCGGCGCGCGAGGCGCAGATCCGTCTTGAGGCGCGGCTGCTCTCGCTCGAGGCCCGACTCGCCGACGGGTCGATGCCGTCGCCGAAGGCCACGGCCCAAGAGTCCGATTCCGAGCCACGTTAGGCGGCGTTCCTCCATCTGGACTCGAAAGTTCCTTAATTCCCCGCTTGCGTGAGAGTCGTAAATTTGCGAGTCTATTGCTTGTGGGGATTCATCAATCTGTCATCTAGTCCTGGGGGTCTGGCCCCACCAAGCGGGCCTCCAGGGGCCGACGCATGGAGGGCGCTAGTTATGGGCTTGCTCCGAGTTGAGTCGACCCAGACCCGCCACAATCCCATCGACATGTTGGAAGAGCTGGTGTCCGTCAATGAATGGCGGCACGAGCGTTCCGGCGATGAGGAAATGGTGGTCGAGTTCCGGGGTCAGTGGTGCGAATACCGTATGTTCTTCGTCTGGCAGGAGGATTTGGGAGCTCTGTATTTTTCGTGCTTATTGAACATGAAGATTCCGGCTGGAAAGCGCCCGCCGGTTTCGGAATTGCTGTCCATGATCAATGAGCGCCTGTGGCTGGGTCATTTCGACCTGTGCAGCGAGGAGGCGGCGCCGATGTACCGCCACACCGTGCTGTTGCGCGGCACCAACGGCATCGTCGCCGAGCAGCTCGAGGATCTGCTGGAAACGGCGATCGGCGAATGCGAGCGTTTCTATCCGGCCTTTCAATTCACCTTATGGGGCGGTAAGAAGCCTCAGGAGGCGATGGAAGCCGCCATGCTGGAGACGGTCGGAGAGGCCTGATCTAACGGATGAACCAAGCGAAGATCGTCTTGCCCGGCCCACTTCTGCTGGTGGGCTGCGGCAAGATGGGCGGGGCGCTGCTGCGCGGCTGGCTGTCGCGCGGCGTGCCCGGCCAAGACGTGTTCGTGATCGATCCAGCCCCACGCGACCTGGAGGACGTCCAGGCGCGCGGGGTCACGGTGCTGACCGCGTTTGGCGAACTCCCCGCGGGCCTTAGGCCCGGAATAGTCCTGCTGGCGATCAAGCCGCAATTCATGGACGAGGCCCTGCCCGCCTACCGGCGCTTCGCCGATCGAGGCGCCGTGTTCCTGTCCATCGCCGCGGGCAAGACCGTCGCCTATCTCAAGGACAAGCTTGGCGCGCAGGCGATCGTGATTCGCTCCATGCCCAACACGCCGGCCGCCGTCGGTCGCGGCATGTCGGTGATCCTGCGCGATCCGCAGGTCGCCCCGGCGACCCTCGAACTCTGCGGCCAATTGCTGTCCGCCGTGGGCGAGATCGGCTGGATCGACGAAGAGGACCAGATCAACGCCGTGACCGCCGTCTCCGGCGGCGGGCCGGCCTATGTGTTCCTGCTGATCGAATGCCTGGCCGAAGCCGGACGCCAGGCCGGGTTGCCCGCCGACCTCGCCATGAAACTGGCGCGCGAGACGGTGGCCGGGTCGGGCGAGCTGGCGCATCAATCCAGCGAAAGCGCCACCAAGCTGCGCGAAGCGGTGATGAGCCCGAAGGGCACCACCCTTGAGGCCATCAACGTGCTGATGGCGCCGGATGGGCTGCAGCCGCTGATGAACAAGGCCATCGCCGCCGCCACCCGGCGCGGGCGCGAGATCGCCGCGGGCCGCTAGCCGTGGCCGAGCCCCAGAATTCCGAGTCCGGGAGCAAGGGCAGCGTCGCCCGTGTGCGCGAGGCGCTGGCCAAGTTCGGCCTCGAGGCCGAGATCAAGGAATTCGACGCCTCCACCCGCACCTCGGCCGATGCCGCGGCGGCGATCGGCTGCCAGGTGGCGCAGATCGCCAAGTCGGTGGTCTTCCGCGCCAAGTCCGGCAACCAGCCGGTGCTGGTGATCGCCAGCGGCGTCAACCGGGTCGACGAGGCGAAGCTGGCGGCGGAACTGGGCGACGGCATCGGCCGCGCCGACGCCGAATTCGTGCGCGCCGCCACCGGCTTCGCCATCGGCGGCGTGGCGCCGGTCGGCCATGCCGGGCCGGTCAAAGTCTTCATCGACGCGGACCTGCGGCAATATGCGGAAATCTGGGCGGCGGCGGGATCGCCCAACGCCGTCTTCCGTCTGACCCCGGCGGAGCTGGAGCGCATCACCGGCGGGCGGGTTATCTCCGTGAAGTAGGTAAGGGAAGCGCTTGTCCCGCCGCCCAACCCTTGCCACATTGGATGCATAGGGATGCGCAGGAGGGAGCGAGCCATGGCCAAGTCCGCGCGCAAGAAAACGGCGAAGTCCGGCAAGGCGAAAACCGGCGGGGCCGGCGCCAAGGCGAAACCCACCGACCCCAAGGCGGCCTTGCGCGAAGCGCTGCTGCGGCGGACCGCCGCCGGCGGCTGGCGCGATCTCTCTTATGCCGAGATTGCCAAGGAGGCGGGCCTCAGCCTCGCCGCCGCCTATCAGGCCTACCCGTCCAAGGCGGCGATCCTGACCGGTATCGGCCGCGACATCGATTCCCGGGTGTTCGCCGGGCTGGAAGGCGACCCGCTGGAGGGCTCGGCCAAGGACCGGCTGTTCGATCTGCTGATGCGCCGGTTTGATGCGCTGAACCAGCATCGCGAGGCGTTCGCCGCTTTGGCCAAGGACCTGCCGCGTACGCCGGGCGAGGGTTTCGCCCTGCTCTGCCAGCTCCGCTCTTCGCTTGTCAACATGCTGGAGGCGGCGGGGATTTCCGCCTCCGGCCTGCGCGGCGCCCTGCGGATCGAGGGGTTGGGGGCCATCTACGCCGCCGCCCTCCGGGTCTGGTTCAAGGACGAGAGCGCCGATCTGTCCAAGACCATGGCGGAGTTGGACAAACGCCTGAGCCAGGCCGAGCGTTGCATTGAGATGACGCGACGCAGAAGCGCCTAATTGTATGATTAATATAGGTTAATCGCAGATTTTTTTGCACTGCAACACGAAACCGCTTGACCTTTCTGTTGCACTGCACCATATAGCTCCTCAGACCACTCCGATGGCCCGGGACGGGGCACATCGATCGCAGCAGCAAACATATTGCCCTTGAGGAGATCAGACATGGCGAAAGTTCAGAGCGTCGAGACCGAGTTCGCGAAGGTTCCCGACTTCAACCAGTTCCAGGCCGAGTTCAGCAAGTGGGCCGGCGACTTCACCAAGTATTTCGTGAACGGCAAGGCGCCGAGCTTCGATTTCGACGCCGTGTTCGCGCTCCAGCGCAAGAACGTCGAAGCCTTCACCGCGGCCAACCAGGTTGCGTTCGATGGCGTCAAGGCCGTTGCCACGCGTCAGGCCGAGCTGGCCCGCAAGGCGTTCGAGGAGTTCGGCAAGGTCGCCAAGGAACTGACCGCCGCCGGCACTCCGGAAGACAAGTTCGCCAAGCAGGCCGAGATGACCAAGGCCGCGTTCGAGGACGCGCTGGTCAACATCCGCGAGACCGTCGACACCCTGCAGAAGTCGCAGAGCGAGGCCATCGACGTGCTCTCCAAGCGTGTCGTCGCCAACATCGACGAGATGAAGGCCGCGGTCACCAAGGTCGCGAAGAAGTAATCAGCCGGTTTCGTTCCGGCCCCGTTTGGGCCGGTCAAACGGCCCAAGACAGAGGATCCGCACCCTCCCCCAATCGCGCGGATCCTCCTGAAGTGACCGCCCGCTGCATCCCCCCGCAGCGGGCGGTTTTTATTTTGAGAACGTTTTCGAAGAGTCTCAGAAACTCTACCTCGCGGCGCCAGCCCCCTCACCCAGCTCCGGCTAGGCTCGCTTCGCTCACCAAGCCTGCGCAACCCTCTCCCTCAAGGGGAGAGGGAAGAAAGACGCAACAGCGTTCCCTCTCCCCTCGAGGGAGAGGGACAGGGTGAGGGGGCGGTGCTGCAGTGCTGTTGTGTTGATGAACGAGCTTTGCATCCACCGCGCCACTTCCTGTAGTCTCCCCGGCCGGTGGGATTAATCGAGAGTCAGCGTATGCCCGAAGGTCAGAGCGAGGCGATTGCGCCGGAAATCACCTATGAGGATTTCCGCAAGATCGACATCCGGGTCGGAACCATCGTCGCGGCGGAGCCTTTTCCCGAGGCGCGGCGGCCGGCCTATAAGCTGACCGTCGATTTCGGCCCGGCGATCGGCACCAAACGCAGTTCGGCGCAGGTTACCAGGCACTACAAGATGGATGAGCTGGTCGGGCGCCGGGTCGCGGCGGTGGTGAATTTCCCGAAGAAGCAGATCGGCAAATTCATGTCGGAAGTTCTGGTGCTGGGCTTTCCCGACGATGCGAACGAGGTGGTGATGATCCGCCCCGATCTCGACGTGCCCAATGGCGGCCGGCTCTACTAGGAAGCAAAAGACATGGCGCTGCATTTTACCGAATCCGAACTGGCCGCGCGGCGCGAGCGCGCCGTCGCGCTGATGCAGGCGCGCGGCTTGGACGGGCTGCTGATGTTCCGGCAGGAGAGCATGTATTACCTGACCGGCTATGACACGTTCGGCTATGTCTATTTCCAGTGCCTGTATCTGGGCGCCGACGGGCGGGTGATGCTGCTGACCCGCGCACCCGATCTGCGCCAGGCGCAGAACACCTCCGACATCAAGGACATCCGCGTCTGGATCGATGCGCCGAACGCCGACGCGGCGGAGGAGCTCTGCACCTATCTGCGCGGCTTCGGCCTGGCCGGCAAGACACTGGGCGTCGAGTGGGAAGCTTACGGATTGACCGCGCGCAGCGGCATGCGTTTGCAAGCCGCCTTTGACGGATTCGCCGATCTGCAGGACGCGTCCGATCTGGTCTCCCGCCTGCGCCTGGTGAAAAGCCCGGCGGAAATCGCCTATGTGCGGCGCGCGGCCGAACTCGCCGATCTGGCGCTGGACGAGGCGCATCGCCTGACCGGCCCCGGGGCCGACGAGGGCGAAATCCTGGCGGCCATGCAGTCGATCATCATCCGCAATGGCGGCGACGATCCGGCCAACGAGTTCATCATCGGCTCCGGCTCCGACGCCCTGCTCTGCCGCTACAAGACCGGGCGGCGCAAGCTCGATGCCCAGGACCAGCTCACCCTCGAATTCGCCGGCGTCTACCGCCACTACCATGCCTGCCTGATGCGCACGATCCCGGTCGGCAAGGTTCCGCCGCGCCAGATGGAGATGCACAAGGTCGCGGTCGACGCGCTGGAGGCCTGCAAGGCGGCGCTGAAACCCGGCCGGCCGATCGGCGAAGTGTTCGACGCCCATGCCAAGGTTCTGGACGCCTCCGGCTACCGCGAGCATCGCATGAACGCCACCGGCTACAGCCTGGGCGCCACCTTCGCGCCGAACTGGATGGATTGGCCGATGTTCTATCACGGCAACAGCGAGCTGGCGGCGCCGGGCCAAGTCTATTTCATCCACCTGATCATCTTCGACAGCGCGGCCGGTCTGGCCATGACCAGCGGCCAGACGGTCCTGGTCAACCAGGGCGGTTGCGAGGCGCTATCCAAGCGGTCGCTGGAGCTGGTGATTCGGTAGCGAAGTCGGCCAGCACCGCGCTCAGCGCGCTCTGGCCAGCTCAGAGAGCAAGGCCCGCGCCATTGGCGAGGCGGCGAACGCACTCCGCGTCAATGCATGGACGCGCCGGCGGAGCGGCGCGCCGCCGGGGGTGCGGACCACCACGGACTTGGCGCTCGGGAACCCGAGCCCCAACTCCGGAACGAACCCTACGCCGAGGCCTGCCGAAACCATCCTTAGAACCAGGTCGTAATCATCAACGGTATGGGTGATCCGCGGCGCAAAGCCGGCTGCAGCGCAGGCGCGCTCGGCGAGCAGCTGGTCGTCTGGCTGCCGCGATCCGACGATCCACTCCTCCTGCGCGAGACGCTTCAAGGCGATCGGCTCGCGCGCGCGACGCCACAACTTTGGCAAAGCCAGGAGCACTGGCTCGTCTACAAGCTGATGCGAGACGAGGCCGGCGACATCAGGCCGGGGCACCAAGTTGTAGGCAAAGCTCACCGCAAGGTGACAGCGTCCGTCGCGCACAGCTTCGATCGCGTCCGCCGGTTCGAGCTCGTGGATGACGACACGCAGTTCCGGAAAACGATTCCGCGCCCGGATTACAGCCGGGAGCAGGCGCGCCTTCGCGAAGGTCGCGAAGCAGGCGATCTCCAGCACGCCTCTGGGTGTTTCACCGGCGGCCCTCAGATCCAGTTCGGCCGCCTCGACAGCCCGCAGGATGGCTTCGGCGTGGGCCACCAGCCGCGCGCCCTCCGCGGTCAGGCGTACCCGTCGGCCGACGCGCTCCAGCAGCGCAACCCGCGCCTCACGCTCCAAGGCTGCAAACTGCTGCGACACGGCCGACGAGGTGAGACCGAACGCGGCGCCCACTGCAGTCATCGTGCCGCGATGGGCAAGTTCCCGGAGCAGCCGGAGGCGAGTGAGATCGAACATAAAGTAAAACTAACATAGATCTCCAGTTTATTGAAGTAGACCTGCGAGGATGGAGAACGGTACAAGCGGCCAACAAGGCATCGGTGCCGGAAAAAGAGGTAGAAGCCGAAAATGGTCGCAGTTTCTCTCTTAGGAATTCCGAACGACGACAATTCCTCTTTCATGAAGGGCCCTGCTGAAGCGCCCGCGCATATCCGGCGCGAATTCCACTCCGACGCGTACAGCATGTGGAGCGAAACGGGCATCGATTTGAGTGTCGCCGGCAGAATCGCGGATCATGGCGACATCCAGTTCGATAGCGCCAGTGATCCGTGGGATCTCATCGAGCAGAATGTGGGACGCGCCATGGAGTCAGGCGATCCACTGATTAGCCTCGGCGGCGACCATGCCATCACGCATCCAATCATGCGCGCAGTACGTCGACGACACCCCAAACTGACCATCCTCCATATCGACGCGCATCCCGATATTTACCACGCATACCAGGGTAATCCGCGATCCCACACGTCGCCGTTCGCGCGGATCATGGAAGAGCGGCTTGCAGATCGCTTGATTCAGGTGGGACTCCGCACCGTCAACGATCATCATCGCGATCAGTTCAAGCGTTTCGGCGTAGAGGTTATCGAGGCCGTTCGCTGGGGCCAGAATCTCCGGCTCGATATAACGACGCCCGTATATGTTTCGATGGACATCGACGGGCTGGACCCGGCCTATGCGCCCGGTGTGTCGCATAGGGAGCCTGGTGGCCTATCTCCGCGTCAGGTGATCGATTTGATTCATACCATCGATCAACCGATCGTAGCCGCCGACATCGTTGAGTACAATCCGCGTTGCGATATCTCCAACATGACCGCGATTGTGGCCGCAAAGCTGTTGAAGGAAATTGCCGGAATGATGGTGAAGACCGCCCGGTGATGACAGAAGGGAACAGAGGCTAGGCCCTCACCGGGATTCAGATATCCAACCCGCCCGTTCTCGCCTTGCCGATCGGGTCCATTCCGGACCCACCTCCATTCAATTCAACCTTGCCTCAACAGCCGCCCTTCCGTTTAGCCGCGGTTGCGCCTTCTCCGGCCATTCGGAATGGCGTCAGGATAGTCACAATAAATACAGTTATTTCAAATGCTTAAACCAATCCGCAGCGGCCCGCCAAAGCCATTGCCAGCCCGTCATGCCGCTGTTACATTCCGCGCGCTTTTCGCCGCCCATCCAATTGGGGCGGCGACGTTTTTTGTGGATGGCGGCGGATCGGGACCGGCGTCTCGAGAACGAAGGCCGGGTTTCTGAAGGGCGGCGCGCGCGCAGATGAAGATCCTTACGGGCAACAGCAATCGGCCGTTGGCCGAGGCCATTTCGGCCTATCTCAATTTGCCGCTGGTGAATGCCAGCATCCGGCGCTTTTCCGACATGGAGATCTTCGTCGAGATCCAGGAGAACATACGCGGCGAGGACGTGTTCGTCGTGCAATCGACCTCCTTCCCGACCAACGACAACCTGATGGAACTGCTGATCATCATGGATGCGTTGAAGCGCGCGTCCGCGCGCCGCATCACCGCGGTCCTGCCCTATTACGGCTATGCCCGCCAGGACCGCAAGTCGGGATCGCGCACGCCGATCTCCGCCAAGCTGGTCGCCAATCTCATCATCACGGCCGGCGCCAACCGTGTGCTCACCGTCGACCTCCATGCGGGGCAGATCCAGGGCTTCTTCGACATCCCGACCGACAACCTGTTCGCCGCACCCGTCCTGACCAAGGACATCAAGGAGCGCTTCCCCGGCAACAGCGACCTCTGCATCGTCTCGCCCGATGTCGGCGGCGTGGTGCGCGCCCGCGCCTTCGCCAAGCGGCTCGATGCCGACCTCGCCATCATCGACAAGCGCCGCGAGCGCGCCGGCGTTTCCGAGGTCATGAACATCATCGGCGAAGTGAAGGACATGCGCTGCATCCTGGTGGACGACATCGTGGATAGCGCCGGCACCCTGTGCAACGCGGCCGTCGCGCTGAAGGAAGCGGGTGCGGCCTCGGTCAGCGCCTATGTGACCCACGGCGTGCTGTCGGGTGGCGCCGTATCGCGCGTCTCCGCCTCGCCGCTCGAATCCCTGGTGATCACCGATTCGATCGAGGCGACCGCGGCGGTGCGCGTGTCGCAGACGGTGCGCCAGCTTACCATCGCGCCTTTGCTGGCCGAGGCCATGGCCCGGGTCAGCGAAGAGCGTTCGGTCTCCAGTCTGTTCGACTGAAGACCTGTTACGGGCGGCCGAGACTAGCGACGGCCGCCTGAAGGCAAATCCGGTTTGGCACCCCTGGAGGCCGGCCGGTTCCGAAGGCGGAATAGTCCGTCATCGGAGACACTGCTGGATGAAAGGAGATTTATCATGCCCGCAGTTGAATCCATTCGCGCGGAGACTCGCGACCGCGCCGGAAAGGGGGCCGCTCGTGCGACTCGTCGTACTGGCCGTGTTCCCGCCGTGATCTATGGCGACAAGAAAGAACCCACACTGATCTCGCTCGATCCGAAAGAGCTGGGCCGGCTGGTGCAACAGAAGGCGTTTTTCGCCACCCTGCTTGATGTCGAGCTGGCTGGCGCCAAGCATCGCGTGCTGCCGCGCGACGTGCAGTTCGATCCGGTCTTCGACCGCATCGAACATGCCGATTTCCAGCGCATCAACAAGGATGTGAAGATCCATGTGAACGTGCCGGTGGTGGTGAAGAACGAAGCCGCCTCGCCGGGACTGAAGCGCGGCGGCGTGCTCAACCTGGTGCGGCACGAGATCGAGTTCCTCTGCTCGCCCGACAACATCCCGCAGCAGATCGTGGTCGACATCACCGGCCTCGATATCGGCGGCAGCGTCCACATCAGCAGCGTCGAGCTGCCGCAGGACGCGACGCCGACCGTCAAGGAACGCGACTTCACCATCGTGACCATCGGCGCGCCTTCCGGCCTCAAGGCCGAGCAGGAAGCGGCGGCAGCGGCTGCCGCTGCTGCGGCGGCTGCTCCGGTGGCTGCCGCTCCGGCGGCTGGTGCGGCTGGCGCTCCGGCGGCTGGCGGCGCTGCTCCGGCGGCGGGTGCCGCGGCTGGTGCCAAGGCTCCGGCGGCGGGTGCCGCGGCCGGCGGCAAGGCTCCGGCGAAGAAGTAAGCGCCTGCTCTCGCAAGGAGCTGGCAAGAGGAGCTGGCGATGCGGCTGATCGTCGGCCTGGGCAATCCGGGCGCGCAATATGCCGGACATCGCCACAATGTCGGCGTCATGGCGGCGGGCTTCATCGCCCGCCGCCATGGCTTTTCCCGGCCCCGCGAGAAATTCCACGGCCTGATCGCCGAGGGCGATCTGGCGGGCGACAAGGCCATCATCCTCTGCCCGCAGACCTACATGAACGACAGCGGCCGCGCGGTGCAGGCGGCGGTGCAGTTCTACAAGCTCGATCTCAATGACGTCACCGTGCTCTATGACGAGATCGACCTGGTCTTCGGCAAGGTGCGGGTGAAGCGCGGCGGCGGGGCCGGCGGCCATAACGGCATCCGTTCCCTCGACGCGCATGTCGGACCCGATTATTGGCGGGTGCGGATCGGAATCGGCCATCCCGGGCAGAAGGAACTGGTGCGGCACTATGTGCTGCACGATTTCGACGCCGAGGAGAAGCCGGTGGTCGAAACGATGCTGAATGCCATCGCCGACAATTTCGCCCTGCTGTTCGAAAAAGGCGACGGCGCTTTCATGACCAAGATCGCCCTGGTGCTGAACCCGCCGCCGCCGAGAGCGCCGCGGGCAGCAGAACCAGAAAGCTGATTGCACGCTCTGTTACTCCCCTCCCCCGTTTCGGGGGAGGGGATTTGAAGCAAGTAAGACAAGGAATTCGGAACGCCATGGGATTCAATTGCGGCATCGTCGGCCTGCCCAATGTCGGCAAGTCCACGCTTTTCAACGCGCTCACCTCCACCGCGGCGGCGCAGGCGGCGAATTATCCGTTCTGCACCATCGAGCCGAATGTCGGCCGCGTCGCCGTGCCGGACGATCGCCTGGAAAAACTGTGCACGGTCGGCAAATCGGCGAAGATCATCCCGACCCAGCTCGAGTTCGTCGACATCGCCGGCCTGGTGCGCGGCGCCAGCAAGGGCGAAGGGCTGGGCAACCAGTTCCTCGCCAACATCCGCGAGGTCGACGCCATCGTCCATGTGCTGCGCTGTTTCGAAGGCGAAGTGACTCATGTCGAGAATTCGATTGACCCGGTCCGCGACGCCGAGATTGTCGAGACCGAATTGATGCTGGCCGATCTGGAAAGCCTGGAAAAGCGCTTCGACGCCGCCGCCAAGAAGGCCAAGGGCGGCGACAAGGAAGCCAAGGCGCTGATGGACGTGATGGAGCCGGCGCTGCTGGCGCTGCGCGACGGCAAACCGGCGCGCACGGTCGCGGGCAAACTCTCGGCCGAGCAGAAGCCGGTCTTCAAGCAACTGGCGCTGCTGACCGGCAAGCCGGTGCTCTATGCCTGCAATGTCGAGGAAAGCGCTGCCGCAGACGGCAATGCGCTCTCGGCCAAGGTCGCGGCGCGGGCCAAGGCGGAAGGTGCCGTCTCCGTCGTCATCTCCGCGGCCATCGAGGCGGAAGTGGCGCAGTTGCAGGACGAGGCGGAGAAGGCCGAGTTCCTGTCATCGCTCGGCCTGACCGAAACCGGCCTCACCCGCGTCATCCGCGCCGGTTATGCGCTGCTCGACCTGATCACCTTTTTCACCGTCGGCCCGAAGGAAACCCGCGCCTGGACCGTGCGCCGCGGCGCCCGCGCCCCGGAAGCGGCCGGCGTGATCCACACCGATTTCGAGCGCGGCTTCATCCGCTCCGAAACCATCGCCTATGACGATTTCATCGCCCATGGCGGCGAAGCCGGCGCCCGCGATTCCGGCAAGCTGCGCTCCGAGGGCAAGGAGTACGCGGTGCAGGACGGCGACGTGCTGCATTTCAGGTTCAATGTTTAGGAACGAGCGGTCGCTTCCCCCACCCCTTCCCTCCCCCGTATCGGGGGAGGGGGATTCCCGAGTCCCCTCCCTCAACATGGGGGAGGGTTAGGGTGGGGGAAGTTGCAGCGCGACGACGGGGGCATCGCCCTACCGAAGGCTCTTGGTTGACCAAAGCTGCCAAGCGGGGCCTACTGGACGTCTCTCCGCCAGACGGAAAGGAGGTGGCCGATTATGCACAATCCTGAACGCCAAACGCAGGTCGCCAGATTGGTCGAGGGGGCCAAGGCTGTGCTCGTGGAGAAGCCTCTCTCACGGGATGCGCTCGCTGTGATCGCTGGAAAGCTGGAAGCGCTGGCTGCGATGCGACACCTCTGGTCTGAAAGCGAATATCCGTCACCGGGCGAAGCCGAGAGGCAAGCTCGCTATCTGGTGAGCGAAGAGCCGAACCGCAGCTTTGCGCTCTACCTCAGTGTGATGCGCCTCGGTAAGCGCGTTCCGCCGCACAACCATACGACCTGGGCCTGTGTCGCAGCTGTTGAGGGGTGCGAACACAATTATCTCTACGAGCGCATCGACGACGGTTCGGCGCCCGGTCATGCCCGCCTGCGGGAAAGCTCCCTCGTGCGGGTCGAACCGGGCCGCAGCATCGCGCTCATGCCCGACGACATCCACGCCGTCGAGAACAAGGACGAGCCGATGATCCGCCACATCCACTTCTATGGCCGCGCGCTTGAGACACTGAGCGAGCGGCTGATCTTTGATGTGGCTGGCGGCACCTGCAAGCCGATGGTGATGGACGTGCAGACGCGCCGCTGAGCCTTTAGGCCAACGCGATCTCGCTGCGATTCCGCGACGGCACCAGGCTGGCGATCGCTGCCGCCAGCAGCGACAGCCCGAACGAACTCGACCACAGCCAGCCATAACCGCCGGTCGTATCGAACAGATAGCCGCCCATGAAGGCGCCGGCGGCGGCGCCGATCGAATGGCCGGCGGAGATCAGGCCCATCGCCGTCCCCACCCGCCCCAGCCCGAGATGGCCGGCGGCGAGGCTGGCCGTCGGCGGCACCGTCGCGTAGTCGAAGATGCCGAACAGCACGGCGAAGATCCACAGGATCGAGGTGTCGGTGACCAGCACCGGCAGCAGCAGGAAGGTGAGCGCGCGGCCGAAATAGATTCCGCCCAGCAGCCAGGTGCGGTTCACGCGATCGGTCAGATAGCCTGCCGCCACCATGCCCGCCGTGTTGACGCCCATCAGGATGCCGAAGGCGAGCGAACTTGGCGCCGGCGGGACGCCGCAGAATTCCGCATAAGGGATCAGATGCGTTTCGATGACGCCCGTCGTGGTGTAGCCGCAGAGCAGGAAGCTCCAGAACAGCCCGTGGAAAGCCGGCTGGCGCAGTAGATAGAACACGCGCGTGGTGAAGCCCTCGCGGCCGCCTTGCGCCGCCTCTGCAGCACTCTGTGCCTTCACGGCCGAACCGCGCAGCAGCCACCAGCTCAACACCGCCAGAACCAGGCAACCGCCGGCCAGCGCCTCATAGCCCAGGCGCCAGCCGCCGCCGACCAGGAGCAGGCCCAGAATCGGCACGCAGACGAACTGCCCGGCCGTGGAGCCGGAAGTGGCGATGCCGATGGCGAGGCCCTGGCGCCGCTCGAAGCTGCGCGCCACCGCGCTGCTGACCGCATGGGTGGCGACCAGGCCGAAGCCGAGCGCGCCCAACCCGGCGAAGCCGAAGATGAAAGCCGTCTTGCCCTGCATGTTGGCCAGGACCAGCGAACTCAGTCCGACCAGCACCAGCCCGCCGAGCAGAACGCTCCGCGGGCCGCCGCGATCGACGGCGAAGCCGACCAGCGGCGCCAGCCCCGCAATGATCACCAAGGTCACCGCCATGACATTGGAAATGTAGCTGCGCGACCAGTCGAACTCCGCCAGCCATTCCGGCATGGCGAGGCTCAGCATGGCGCGGCCGGAAAAGGCAAGACTGAGGGACATAAAGCCGACGGCGACGATGGCCCATTTCGCATCGAATCTGCGTGGGTCGAAGCGATTCATGCGCGCTTGGCCAGATAGGCATCTACCAGTTCAATGAGGCGCGCGCGGCCGAAGCTCGGATCATGGCCGGCATGGACGATCTCGACCGGCAATTCGCGCAGCCGCTTCATCGTGCGCACATAGGTCGGGATGTCGGCGCCGTCGATCTCGTCCAGCAGCGGCCCGTCATAGATCGCGTCGCCGGAAAAGAGCGTGCCGGTGGCGGCTTCCCACAGGCCGATGCTGCCCGGAGAATGGCCGGGCAGATGCAAGACCTCGAAATGCCGGTTGCCGATATCGACCACGTCGCCCTCGGCGACGATCTCGGTCACCGCCGAGTCCTTTGTTGCGTAGCGGGCCATGTCGTACTCGCCGTGGGGCAATGCGGTGATCAGATCGCCTTCGATCGGATAGCCGGCGATGGCCAGCTTGCCGATTTCCTCCGCGCCCATGACCGACGCCAGCAAGGTGCCGCGGTCGCGTGGACTGCGCAGCTCCGCCGCCTCCAGCTCATGCACTAAAGTATGCTCGAATTCGTGATGGCTGCCGATATGATCGGTATGGGTGTGGGTGGCGACCGCTGTCACCTTCTTGTCCAGCAGATGCTCCGCCGCCTGGCGCAGGCTGGCGATGCCCATGCCGGTATCGATCATCAGGTCGCGGTCGCGGCCGCGCACATGCCAGATGTTGCACCGCATCAGCGGCGTCACATGCCGTTCCCAGAGCAAAGTGATGTCATCGCTGATTCGCTTGATCTCGAACCAGCGGTCGGCAATCGGGAACATGGATGAATCCTCAATGATCGTGGTGCGCAGCACGACTGGAATTGTCGCCCTGGAATTGTCGGCCGCGATCTGGCATCAATTCCGGGGCGCATTCAATCGCGAAGCTCTAACGCATCACTTTAGATTTTCTAACGCATGAAACAGAAACTGCCGCCGCTCAATGCCTTGCGCGCCTTCGAGGCCAGCGCCCGCCTGATGAGCGTGCAGCAGGCGGCGCGCGAACTGAACGTGACGCCGAGCGCGGTCAGCCAGCAAGTGCGGAATCTGGAGCGCTGGGTCGGATTCGCGCTGCTGGAACGCGGCACGCGACGCCTGCAGCCCACAACACAGGGCCGCGCCTATCAGGGGGCCCTGGCGACCGCTTTCGAGCAGATCGCCGAGGCGACCGCGTCGCTCTCCGCCGGCCGCGCGTCGCGCTCCATCTGCATCACCTGCACGCCGGGCTTCGCCGTGCAATGGTTGGTGCCACGCCTGCAAAGGTTCCAGGACCAGCATCCGGAGATCGACGTGCGCATCGACGCCTCGGCGCGCCTGGTCGATCTGCGCGCCGAGGATGTCGATCTGGCGGTGCGGCATGGCCTCGGCCGCTATCCCGGGCTGGTCAGCGAGAAACTGCTGGATGACGATCTGGTTCCGGCGGCAAGCCCGCGCCTGCTCACCGGGCGCAGCCGCGTGCGCGTGCCGGCCGATCTGATTCGGCACCGGCTGCTGCATATCGAGACACGGGACGATTGGCGGCTGTGGCTGTCAGCGCAGGGAGTCGACATCGATTGGCGGCGCGGGCCGCTGCTGGTCGACACCGCCATCGGCATCCAGGCGGCGGTGGCGGGCAAGGGCGTTATCATGGTGCGTAAATCGCTGGTGGCGGACGAGCTGGCCAACGGGCGGCTTGTGGCACCGCTGCCGCAAGGCCTCGCGACCGGCACCGCCTATTTCCTGGTCTATCCGCCGGAGCGCATGAGCCAGGCGCCGCTGCGCGCATTCCGCGCCTGGCTGCTGAAGGAAGTTGGCCAGCGCGCGGCCGAGTTCGGGGGCACTGCGATCTAGGCGACCCGTCCGCCCGTTCTTCGGGATGTCGCTTCGACAAGCGCCCGACATAGCCAGACGAGCGCCCGTGCGACGGCTTCCACCGGCACGATGTGGCCCGACTGAAGTGCCGTCCCCGCGTCCCGGAACCTTGCCTGCTTATCGACATAGTCGGCCAGCGCAAGGTCGTGGCGTAGCGGCGCAACCCCGCCGCGCGGATACGGCGCCGACCCGCGGACGAGATCCTGGATGGGCCATTCAGTCAGGCTGGGACGAAACATTGCTCGCTCCCTCCGATAGGCTTTGGGCCGCCACACTATCGTCCGCCGCCGTGAGCGCGTTGGCGGGCGCGGCGTGATGGATTCGTGAAAAATGCGGAATCCGACACAAGACAGTTGAAATTCAACGAACTTAGGGGAGAGAATCGTCAATGAGGCGACGATGGTCGCGGAGTCCGGCCCGATGGC
>Ga0184637_10000265_pt1 | contig 38207 bp, 41 predicted proteins | sample PLM3_127_b2_FD_133143 | JGI IMG/M metagenome (GOLD analysis project Ga0184637, IMG submission 133143) | Groundwater sediment microbial communities from an aquifer in East River, Colorado, USA - PLM3_127_b2 | ecosystem: Environmental > Terrestrial > Soil > Riparian zone | place: USA: East River... | reverse complement strand
TGCGGCGATCTCGTCCGCACCCAGGTCACGCTCGACGTAGGCCTCGAGGATGCGGTCGAGCAGCTCGTAGGGAGGGAGGGAGTCCTGGTCGCGCTGGTCCGGACGCAGCTCTGCCGAGGGCGCGCGCTCGAGCACCGACTCCGGGATCAGCTCGCGGTCCTCGAGGCCGCAGCGGTAGCGCACGAGGCGGTAGACGAGCGTCTTGAAGACGTCCTTGATCAGCGCGAAGCCGCCCGCCATGTCTCCGTACAGCGTCGCGTAACCGACCGACAGCTCGCTCTTGTTGCCGGTCGTCAGCACCAACCAGCCGAAGCGGTTGGAGAGCGCCATCACGAGGTTGCCGCGGATCCGCGCCTGCACGTTCTCCTCCGTGAGCCCCGGGGCTCCCGAGTCGTGCGAGAAGGCGTCGGCGAGCAGCTCGCCGTAGGTGTCCATCGCATCGGCGATCGGGATCTCGAGCAGGTTGGTGCCGAGGTTGGCCGCGATGCGACGCGCGTCGGCCTGCGTCTCGTCGCTCGAGTGGGGCGACGGCATCACAACGCACGTGACTCGCTCGGGACCGAGCGCGTCGGCGGCGATCAGGGCGACCAGCGCCGAGTCGATCCCACCCGACAGCGCAACGAGAACGCCCTGGAACCTGTTCTTCTCGACGTAGTCGCGAAGCCCCAGCTTCAGAGCCTCGTAGATCTCCGCGTCGGTGTCGAGCTGCTCGGAAGGCGGCGGGTGCCGATCCCCCTCGGGCTCGGGGACCTCGAGCCGCGCGATGATCGGCGCGTCCATTCCGCCCGGGACCTCGGCCGGGCGGCGCTCGGCCCCCGCGGGTGGCAGCTCGACGTCGCACACGAGCAGCTCCTCGGCGAACTGCCCCGCCCGGGCGAGCGTCTCACCGTGCTCGTTGACGACCACGCTGTGCCCGTCGAAGACGAGCTCGTCCTGGCCGCCGACGGCGTTGCAGAGCGCGAACGCAGCATCCATCTCCTGCGCGCGGGCGGCCACGATCTCGAGCTCGCGCGTTCCGCCCTTGCCGCGGTGATAGGGGGACGCCGAGGCGTTGGCGATCAGGCCGGCGCCGGCGAGCGCCTCGGCCGCGGCCGGTGGGCCGGGGAACCAGATGTCCTCGCAGATCGTCAGCCCGACGATCCGGCCACCGACGTCGATCAGGGCGGGGGAGGAACCGGGCTCGAAGTAGCGGCGCTCGTCGAACACACCGTAGTTCGGGAGCAGCATCTTCGTGTACGTGGCCCTGACCTCTCCGTCGGCGAGGACGCCGAGCGCGTTGTGGACGAATCCGTCGGCCTCCGCATAGCCGACTAGGGCGACGATGTCGTGCACTCCCTCGGCGATCTCCTCCAGGGCGCGCATGTTCGCCGCCAGGAAGTGTTGCTTCAGCAGCAGGTCCTCGGGCGGATACCCGGTTACCGCCAGCTCCGGCAGGACGACGAGCTGCGCCCCCTCGCGGCGCGCGCCCTCGATCGCCTCGCGGATCTTCGCCGCGTTGCCGTCGATGTCCCCGACCGTGGGGTTGATCTGGGCGAGCGCCACGCGGAGCTTTCCGCCCTCAGCGGCCATGCATCAAGTATCGCTTGCCGGGGGGTCGCGTCAGGGCTCAGCGCGAGTGCACGGCGATCATGAACCCGACCGCCGTGGCGCAGATCCCGCCGAACACGATCCACTCCGCCCAGTGGTCGAGGTCGAAGGCCGCCGCGTAGGCGAGCAGCGCCAGGACGGCGAGCATGAGCAGCGTGAGCACGTTGATGTGCGTCTGCTGGCGGTGCAGCTTCTGCTCGTGGGACAGCTCCGCCGTCGGCGTCCGCAGATGGTGCTCGCCGTGGTGGGGGCGCTGCGGGTCGGTGAACTCCTTCTGGTCGGCCATCGCGCCGGCAATCATCTCATGCCTCGGCGGCCGCCTGACCGAGCAGGCGCTCGACGACGAGCACGTCCCTCCAGTCGCCGTCGAGCTGGCCGTGGCGCCGGTGGACCCCGACGTCGCGGAACCCGCACGCATGTACCAAGGCGATGCTCGGCTCGTTTGTGGTGAAGAGCTTTCCGACCAGCTTGTACATGCCTTGCTCCTCGGCCGCGCCGGCGAGCGCGCCCAGCAGCTTCGCGCCGATCCCGCGGCGGCGGAACGAGCGCTCGACATAAAGGGTCGCCTCGCCGACCCCGGCGTAGTAGTGGTGGCGATCGCTGTAGGGACCGGCCGCGCCCCACGCGACCACCCCTCCGTCCTGCTCGGCGACGAGCACGAGCTCGTCGCCCGACCCGAGCCAGCGCTCCCAGCCCTCGGCATGCTGCGGCCTGGTCTCGAACGTCGCGATCCGCTCCTCGATCCCCTGGTTGAAGATCGCCGCGATCGCGCCACCGTCCGCAGGCCGCGCTGGACAGACGCTGGGCACCGCGAGGCCCTCCTCGCCGGGACTAAACGTCGTAGTACAGCGCGAACTCCCAGGGGTGGGGGCGCAGGCGGACGGGGTCCACCTCCTGCTCGCGCTTGTACTCGATCCAGGTCTCGATCAGGTCCTCGGTGAACACGCCGCCCTTGAGCAGGAACTCGTGGTCCTGCTCGAGCGCGTCCAGCGCATCGTCCAGCGAGCCAGGGACGCTCGGGATCCCGGCCAGCTCTTCCTCGCTCAGCTCGAACAGGTCCCTGTCCACCGGCAGCCCGGGGTCGAGCCGGTTCTGGATCCCGTCCAGGCCCGCCATCATCATCGCCGAGAAGGCGAGGTAGGGGTTGGCGGCCGGGTCGGGCGGGCGAAACTCGACCCGCTTCGCCTTCGCCGCCGGCGAGTAGACCGGGATCCGGACGCATGCCGAGCGGTTGCGCTGGCTGTAGGCGAGGTTCACGGGAGCCTCGTAGCCGGGCACGAGCCGGCGGTAGGAGTTGGTCGTCGGGGCGCAGAACGCCATCAGGGCCCGACCGTGCTCGAGCAGCCCGGCGATGTAGTTGAGCGCCTCGCGCGACAGCAGGCCGTAGCCGTTGAAGTCGTACATGGCGTTCTCCGCGCCCCGGAACAGGGACTGGTGAACGTGCATGCCCGACGCGTTCTCCTCGAACAGCGGCTTCGGCATGAACGTCGCCGACTTGCCGGCCTGGAAGGCGACGTTCTTGACCACGTACTTGTAGGTCTGGAGCTTGTCGCCCATTCGCAGCAGCCTGTCGAAGCGCAGGTCGATCTCCGCCTGCCCTCCCGCCGAGACCTCGTGGTGGTGGAACTCGCACGGGATCCCCATCTCCTCCATCACCACGACCATCCGCGCCCGCAGGTCGGAGTGCGTGTCCCCGGGCGGGGCCGGGAAGTAGCCCTCCTGCGGCCGCAGGGTGTAGCCGAGGTTCTCGGGCGTACCGTTGCGCCCGCCGTCGCCGCGGAACCCGGCGCCCCGGTTCCAGAACCCCTGCTGCGAGTCGACCTCGTAGTACGCCTTGTTCACCGTCTGGTCGAAGGCGACGTGATCGAAGATGAAGAACTCGGCCTCTGGACCCATGAAGCAGGTGTCCGCGATGCCGGTCTCGATCAGGTAGCCCTCGGCCTTCTGCGCGACGTAGCGCGGATCGCGCGAGTACGCCTCCCGCGTGATCGGGTCGAACACGTTGCAGATCATCGACATCGTCCGCTGCTCGTGGAAGGGGTCGATCACCGCCGTCCCCGGGTCGGGCACGAGGATCATGTCCGACTCGGAGATCTCCTGGAACCCGCGGATCGACGACCCGTCGAACCCCAGCCCATCCTCGAACGCGTCCTCGTCGAGGCCGTGGATCGACAGCGAGACGTGCTGCCAGGTGCCGGGAAGGTCGGTGAACTTGAAGTCCACCATCCGCACCCCGTGCTCCTGGGCCATCTCGAGCACGTGCACCGCTTCGACGTCGTCTCGATCCGCGAACTCCTGGACCGTCAGCGGGACGGCGTCGGCGATCGACTCGGGGGGCATCACTGGCTCTTCTCGCCGCTTCGCGCCGACCCGGACTCGGCCTGAGGCCGAGTCGAGTGTTCGGTTTCGGAATCATCGATTTCGCCTTCGGTTCTTGGCTCAAGCTCCGTGTGAGTCCAGATCGTCCCCGGGTCGAGTGACTCGGCGCGTCGGTCCGCCGCGGCCTCGATCCGCATCTCGCCCTGGTCGCGCAGGAAGCCGAGCCCGACCAGGTAGCGGGCGACGGATGAGGCCAGCGCGTCGGTATCGCCGGCGAGGAAAGCGGCGATCCCGCGATCCCGAAGACCGGCAACGACCTCGCCCGCCGCGGTGTGGCGGATCGGGATCTCGAGGCTCTCGCCGTTCTCGAGGCGGCAGGCGAGCCGCTGCGGCGTGTGGTCGGTCAGCTCCTCGGTGCGCGCCCAGATCTCGGGGCGCAGCTCGCGTGCGTACAGGGCCCACGGGTTGAGCAGCCGCCCGCGCACCGCCATCTCGTGGCCGAGGAAGCGCAGCAGGCCCGTGACGTCGGGCGCCGACGGCGGGGCGTCGGAAGCCGGGGAGCCGCGCCGCTCGCGGTCGTCGGTGCGCAGCTCGGCGGGATGCGAGAGCAGCCCCACGACGGGGCCCTCCTCCGAGCTGCCCTCGACCGTGAGCAGCCACAGCGAGGGGTCGTCCAGACACCGGATCACCGCCGCCGGGGGCGCGAGCCGGATGTCGGAGGGCCGCACGACCAGCACCTCGGGCTCCTCGTCGGCCGTGAGGTAGCCGGCGGAGCGCAGCCAGCGAACGACCGGCTCGCGCAGGCCGGCGAGGTCGTGAGCCTTGATCTTCGGACCCGTGAGCATCGGGCAGACGAGCCGCGAGCCCTGCTCGTACACGGGCAGCGAGTAGTCGAAGCGCGGAGCGCGGAGGTAGCACAGCGGCATCGAGCGCGCCGGCGCGATCACCTCGAGCTGGCGCTGCACCTTGTCGCGCAGCGCGTAGACGTTCGCCGCCTCGAGCATCTTGCCGGCGACCTCGCAGCGGTAGATCTCCTTCAGGATCGGGTGGGGGGAGGGGTTCTCGTGCCGGAACACGGGCAGCCCGGCCTGGGTCCCGCCGAAGCCGCTGCTGATCCCGACCCGCAGAACGTAGATCGGCACGTCGGGGGGGTTCTCGCCTCCCAGCTCGACGACCGCGCCGGGGTTTCGCTCCAGCCCCACCTGCACCGGCTCGACGCCGCCGGCCTGGTCGCTCACCACGCCCTTTGTCCACTCCCAGATCCTCATCGCTCGTGCTCGCTCACTCGGCCTCGCCGCCGGCGCTCGGCCGCGTCTCAGTACCCCCAGCCGACCGGCGCCTGGTGGCGGATCGTGTCCACGCCGCGCTCACCCGTCCTGATCCGCACCACCTGGCCGACCGGCAGCACGAACAGCAGCCCATCGCCCGTCTCGCCCGTGTAGGCGGCGGCGACGATCGCCTCGACCGCCCGTTCCGTGATCTCGGCGGGGACGACGCTCTCGATCTTCAGCTTCGGCAGCAGGCTGATGTTCGCCTGCGAGCCGCGGTAGTGCTCGGTGTAGCCCTTCTGGCGGCCGCACCCCTTGACCTCGGTCACGTTGAGGCCGCTGACCCCGATCTCGTCGAGAGCGTCCTGGACCGCCTGCAGGCGCTCGTAGCGGATGATCGCCTCGATCTTGTTGATCTCGAACTCCATGCAACCTCCTTAGGGAGCTCCCTCTGGGGCGCCGAGCCCGACCGGTGCGGGGCGCGGCGTGGGACGGCCGGCCGGCGGCGTAGGCTGGTGATACTCGTAGCCGGGCACCGGCATGAACTGCTCCGGGTAGCCCCACATGCCGTGCTCGACGATGTCGAGGCCGTAGCGCTCCTCGTCGGGCTTCACCCGCAGGCCGTAGATCGCCTTGATGGCGAAGAAGATCGCGAAGCTGATCGCGAACACGCTCGCGAACGCGGCGGCCACGCCCAGGGCCTGGACCCCGAGCTGCTCAAAGCCCTTGCCGTACACGAGCCCGCCCTGTCCGATCGCGTTGTACTCGGCGAGCCGCGGGGCCGCGAAGAGACCGCAGGACAGCGTCCCCCAGACCCCGGCGAGGCCGTGCGCGGACAGCGCGCCGACCGGGTCATCGAGGTACTTGTCGATCGTGATCACGCCGAACACGACGATCACCCCCGCGATCAGCCCGATCACCGGCGCGAACCAGAACTCGACGTAGCCCGAGGGGGCCGTGATCGCGACAAGCCCGGCGATCGCACCGTTCAGGGTCATCCCGATGTCGAAGCTCCGGGTCAGGATCCAGATCGTCGCCATCGCTCCGAGCACCCCGGCGGCGCCGCCGAGCCAGGTGACGATCGCCACCTCGGCGAAGCGGCCGTCGAGCGTGCTCAGGGTCGACCCGGGGTTGAAGCCGAACCAGCCGAACCACAGGATCACCACGCCGAGGCCGACCAGCGGCATCGAGTGGCCGGGGATCACGTTGGGGCGGCCGTCGGCCTCGTACTTGCCCTGGCGCGCGCCGAGCAGCAGCAGCGCGGCCAGCGCGCCCGTCGCGCCGACCATGTGGATCACAGTCGAGCCCGCGAAGTCCTGCATCCCGAAGTTGGCCTGCAGCCAGCCGCCGCCGAAGATCCAGTGGCTCGCCAGCGGGTAGATGACCCCGGCGAACAGGACCGCATAGATCAGGTAGGCGCCGAACTTGATCCGCTCGAGCGTCGTCCCCCACACGATCGCCAGCGAGACGGCCGCGAAGGCGAACTGGAAGAAGAACTTCGACCCCACCGAGGCGTCGGAGAACGCCATCGCCGGCAGGTCGATCTCGCTCGTGTGCTGGAGGAAGAAGCCGGAGGTGCCGGCGAGCCAGCCGGTCTCGCCGTTTTCGCCGCCGAATGCGAGCGCGAAGCCGACCGCCCAGTAGACGATCGCCGCGATCGAGAGGTTGGCGATCACCTTCGCCGCGATCGTCCCGGCGTTCTTCATCCGCGAGAAGCCCACCTCGAGCAGCAGGAAGCCGGCCTGCATGAACATCACGAGCGCGCCCGCCGCGTACACCCACAGGGTGTCGATGCGGGCGCCGAGCGCATTCAGCTGGGGCCGCGTGAACTGCTTCAGCTCGTCGCTGTTGATCAGCGACAGGACATCGACGTTGAGCGGGATATCCATGACGAGCATTCTGGGAGGTACGGGCCCCGCCCGCATTGGCCGCCGGTACAGGATTTCCCGCGCCCCCTTGTCCAGGGGGACAAGCGGGACTCGCGTAGCGGGAGAATTGGCCACGACGCATGAGTGACCGCGCACGCAGCGAGCCGGTGCTGATCGTGAGCGCCGACGACTACGGCTACGCGCCCGGCTACAACCGGGGCATCCTCGCTGCCGTCGAGGCGGGGGCAGTGGACGCCGTGAGCGCGATGGTGGGGAGGGGGTGGTGCGAGCCGGAGCCCCTGCTCGAGGCCGGGGTCGAGATCGGGATTCACCTGGAGCTGCCGGGCCCCGACCCCCGCGAGCAGCTGGAGCGCTTCGAGCACGCCTTCGGCCGTCCAGCGGCATTCATCGACGGGCACCACCACTGTCACGCGCTGGCTGAGAGCGCCGAGCTCGTAGCCGGGCTGGCCGCCGAGGGCGGGCTGGCCGTGCGCTCGGTGAACGCGCGCCACCGGCGGCTGCTGCGCCGCCGCGGCGTGGTGACTCCGGATCGCCTCATCGGCCGCCTGGAGCCCTCGGAGCCGGCCCTGCCGGCCCTGCTGGCGGAAGGGGCGGCGCTCCCCGAGGGGGTCACCGAGTGGATGGTCCACCCGGGCTATCCGGATCCTCGACCGGGCTCCGCCTACGACGCGGCCCGGGAGCAGGATCTCGACCTCTTGTTCAGGGTCGGTCCCGATCTCGCCGCTCGGGCGCGGCGGCTGACGCACCGGGAGGCGCTGGCGGAGCTCTGAACCCGGCTCAGCCGGTCAGCTCTGCGCGGGAGCCCCGGCGCCGTCGTGCATCGCGGCTCCGGCCGGCTTCTGCGGCTCGGTGGGGGACGCCTCGGCCACCGCGGCCAACTCCGCGAGCGCGTTCTGGAGGTCCCCGGCGAGGCCGTCCAGATCCGGGATCGCGTCGTAGTCGCCGATCAGGCCGAAGTTGACCTGGCCGTTGTAGCTCATGATCCCCACGCAGACCGCCTGGCGCTTGGCGAGCGGCACCATGGGGAACACGACCTGAAGCTCGCGGCCGAGGACGAAGAGCGGGAACTGTGGCCCCGGCACGTTGGTCACGACCAGGTTGAAGAACCGCTGGCGCGACTGAAGCCGTGCGGCCTGCGCGGCGATCGTCGGCGGCGCGAAGGCCGTCAGCTCGGTGAGCAGCGTCGCCCCGACAGCCTGGCGGGAGGCCTTCAGGTCGCCCATCGTCTCGCTGATCGTTCTAAGCCGCTGCACCGGATCCTCGACCCCAACGGGCAGCGGCGCCATCATCGCCGACACCCGGTTGCCGAGCGCCCCGTGCTCGTCCTCGGTGCGAACGCTGATCGGCACCATGGCGCGAAGCTCGAGGTCCGCAGTCGAGTGGCCGCGGGCACGCAGGTAGCGGCCCAGCGCCCCCGCGACCGCGGCGAGCACTACGTCGTTGACAGTCCCGCCGAGCCGGTCCTTGATCTGCTTCATCTGGCCCAGGTTCCCCGGGACCCAGGCGAAGCGGCGATGACCGCCGATGTCGACGTTGAACGGGGAGGGGGGAGCCCCCATGCCCGTGCCGGCGAACTCGCCGACCGCGGACAGACCCTCCTGGATCCTGCTCGCGATCTCGCCCGGTGCCCGAAGCAGGCCCGCCACGCCGCCGGCGATCTCGGTCGGGTTGGTGACCCGGTCGAGCACGGCCTCGGCGAGCACCTCGGCGTCGCTCGGCTCCGGGCGGGGAAGCCACTCCTCCGGTGAGGCCGGGGGACCGACCGGCTCGCGGTCGATGTCGAACAGCACCGTCGTTATGTCAACCCCGGACACGCCGTCGACAAGGCAGTGATGGCTCTTGCCGACGACCGCGAAGCGGTCGCCGTAAAGGCCGTCGACCAGCCACAGCTCCCACAACGGCTTGGAGCGGTCGAGCGCCTGGGAGAAGATGCGGGCCGCGAGGATGCGAAGCTGCTCCTCGCTGCCGGGAGGGGGGAGGGCGGTCTGGCGGACGTGGTACTCGAGGTTGAGGTGGGGGTCGTCCTCCCACACGGGCCGGCCGAGCCCCAGCGGCACGAAGCGCAGCTTCTGGCGAAAGCGCGGGACGAGGTGGAGCCGCGAGGCGACGTGGTCGCGGAACTCGCCGTAGTCGGGAGTCGGGCCCTCGAAGATCAGCGTCGAGGCCACGTGCATGTGGGCGCCGCCCTGCTCGAGGTGGAGGAACGATGCGTCGAGCCCTGAGAGTCGATCGCCGCTCACGTGGGCAAATATTCGCAGAACTGCAAGGACTGTGACCGGACTCGCGCTTATCCCTTCCGTGTATAGATTGTGATACGCTGCCTTCTTGATGGCTGACGAACATTCGCAAGAGGTCGGCAGCGGAGACAAGGCGCGGTGCCCAATCTGCGACAACACGGAATGGCTCGGTGGGGATGCGCGGGTCTTTCTGCTTATCGTCCGGGAGGGCGAAGACCCGACGGCTCCTGCCCCGATGAACAGCGGCGGACGGCCTGTCCTGCCGCTCGTCTGCACTCGATGTGGGTTTATGCGGCTTCATGACGTACTTGACTAATGCCTCCTGTAGATAGAAAAAACCCGAAACGCGCCAAGTCGTCTGACTCGACGTACTCGCTCATGGAGTTCATGAAGCAGTTCCCCGACGACGACGCCTGCCTCAATTATCTGTGGCGCTCGCGCTACGCGCCGAATAGACAAACCGCGACGTGCCCTAAGTGCGGCGAGGAACGCAGGTTCAAGGCGTACCCGACCAAGCAGCGACGCGGGGGATCGCGCACCTGTGTCGGGTGCGGGCACCACCTGTCGCTGACGGCAGGAACGATCTTCGAGGGATCGTCCACGTCGCTTCACCTGTGGTTCTACGCGATCTATCTCATGACAAGCACTCGTTGCGGCCTGTCGGCCAAGCAGCTCGAACGCGAGCTTGGAGTCACCTACAAGACCGCGTGGCGCATGTTCAACCGGATTCGCAACGACCTCATGGCCCAGGACGGGGACGGTCCGCTGACTGGCGAGGTCGAGATAGACGAAACCTCGGTCGAGGGAAGGCCGCGAAAGCACCTGAACCGCCAAGCTGCCGCGAGGCTGCGTGAACATAGTCGAGCCACAGTCGTCGCTGCCGTGCAGCGCGGCGGGAAGATCAAGGTCGGCGTCGTGCCCTCGCGCCGTGGTCGGCCCCTGCGCAACAAGGTGATCGAGTGGGTCGATCCCGAGGCCATCGTCTACACCGACGAATGGCCAGCCTACAACTTCGCCTCGCGTCACTTCGCGGCCCATAGTCGGATCAACCACTCCGTGACCTACGTGGACGGAGACATTCACACGAACACGGTTGAGGGCTTCTTTGGGAACCTGAAAACCGGGATTCGCGGCAACTACAAGAAGGTGTCGCGCCGCTGGCTACAGGGCTACCTGAACGAGTTTGCGTGGCGCTACAACCACCGCAACGGACGCGCGATGTTCGAGGCGCTACTTGCTCGTGCGGCGCGTAGTTGAGCCCTGCGCTGCCTTCTTGAGCCAGCCGAGCACGTCGCCCTTGCGGGGTACAGGTATCTCGTACCCCTGCTTGGTCTTCTGCTTGCGCTGCTTTTCGGCCATGAGGGACTAGCTTAGCGTCGTGTCCTGCGCCTTCTGCGGTGAGCCATTCTCGAAGAAAAGGCCGCGTTCCAAAGAACACGCATGGGCGCAGTGGCTCGCGCAATACCTGCCCAATCCAGTCGAGAAGTTTCGGCACATAGTTTCTAGCCCAACGGGCGAAGTAAAAGCCACCTGGACGGACAAGGACTTGGCGGTCATCAGCAAGCAAATCTGCAACCCATGCAACACCGGCTGGATGAACGACCTTGAGAACGCAGCACGGCCATATCTCGTGACGCTCATGAAGGGCCGTGGCCGGACTCTGTACCGCGAGGCTCAAACCGTGCTTGGGGCCTGGGCGGTCAAGACGGCCCTTGCTCTCCAACTTGCGATACCCGACGCCGTCCGCATTCCCGCCGAGCATTACCGCGCCATATATGAGCTGAAGACCAAGCCCCCACCGAAAATACTGATCTGGCTCGGAGCCTACGAAGGCTGGCGCCACCTGTGGGTGTCCCCGCACCACCTAACGCTCAACTTCCGGGACGGATCGGGTCGTGACGCGTATGAGACGACCCTCGTGGTCGGTCACGCGGTCTTCCAGGTCTTCGGTCATCTCAACGAGGACGAAGTGACCTGGGAACGCGCGGCTCGGGCGGACGTAGCCACCCAAATCTGGCCGATACGTAAGGACGTCCAGTTCCCGCCCCCGGCCATCCTCACAGAGGCAACACTCAAGACCTTCAGTCTGCCGCCAACCGGTAACGCGGCGTAGCCAGAGCGTCAGCTTGCCATGCCCGCCTAGCATGGCAGCACTTCTACACGGAAGGGATATGCGTGACCGGACTCACACACACTTTGCACGGCCGCGCCTACCCTCCGGCGCGGTAATTGACCAGCCTGCCGAGCCGCTTCGCCACGGCGAAGCGGGCGGGGGACCCATAGCCAGGGCTTCGGCGTCCGGAGCCTCACGGCAGGGGTGAATCGGGCGGTGCTCCGCCCGTAGCGGGACGCATCACCACGACCCTTGGGTGCGTGCGCTCGCGAGCCCGTCAGCTAACCCCGCAGGCGGGGAGCGAAAACCCGAAGGGGGATATCACTTGCGACGTTTCCGACGCCGTCGGCGCCGGCTCGCGGCCCTGCTGCTGCTGCCGATCGCCGCCACCGCAACCACGACCAGCATCGCGCTGGCCGCGTCCGCCTCCTCTCCGAGCGCGGAGATGTCGGCCAGCCGCGACACCGTTCCGTACGGCAAGCGGGTGCGCCTCGCGGGCACCGTGCCCGGCCTGTCGGGCGCGCATGTCCGGATCACGTTCCAGCGCGCGGGCGCCGAATCGTGGAAGACCGTGCACGAGACGACCACGGACCCCAGCGGCGCATACAGGGCCCGCGTGAAGCCGCAGGCGAGCGGCGCCTACCGCGCCCAGCCGGCCGGGGGACAGCCCTCGGAGCCGGTCCCCGTGCGCGTGCGCTCGCTGACGAAGCTCCGGGTCAAGCAGCACGTCGTGGTCGGTCACCGGGTGCGGCTCAGCGGGCGCGTGCTGCCCGCAGGCGCCGGCCGTCCGGTGAAGATCAACCTCCCGGGATCCGACGAGCGGACCAGGACACGGAGCGGCGGTCGCTTCAAGCAGACGTGGCTTCCGAAGGACACCGGGCGCGCGAAGGTCCGCGCGGTCGCCGAGGGCGACCCGATCGCGGCCGGCAGCAGCTCGCGCGCGCGCCGGGTCACGGTGTACCGCCGGGCGACCGCCTCGTGGTACGGCCCGGGCCTGTACGGGAACCGGACCGCCTGCGGGCAGACCCTTACCCCTTCGACCCTGGGCGTCGCCCACAGGTCGATGCCTTGCGGGACGAAGCTCACGCTGCGGCACCGCGGGCATTCCGTGCGGGCCAAGGTGATCGACCGCGGCCCCTTCGTCGCCGGGCGTGAGTTCGACCTCACCGCCAAAACGAAGAATCGGCTCCACTTTGGGAGCACGGCACCGTCCTGGTCTCGCGGTAGCTACCCGAGGTCGAGCGCCAGCGGCTCGGGCTCGGAGGATGGCGCCTCCGATGCGTCGCCCGCTGGCTCGCCCGCGGACGTGAGGCCCGACACCCCGACGCCGAGCAGCCGCACGGGCGCGTCGAGCTCGAAGCGCTCCAGAAGCTCACGGGCCACCGCGCGAACGACAGCGGGGTCGCTGGTCGGCTCTGGCAGCGTGCGCGAGCGCGTGTGGGTGCGAAACGGACGCAGCCGGATCTTCAGGGTCACGGTCCGCCCCGCGTAGCCGTCGCGGGCGAGCCGCTTCCCGACCTCCCCGGCGAACCGGTCGAGCGTCGCGCGCAGCGCCGCGCGATCGGACACGTCCTCCGGGAACGTCGTCTCCCGGCTCTCCGACTTCGGCGCGCGTTCGGTCACCACGGGCCGATCGTCGCGCCCGTTCGCCCGCTCGGCGAGCGAGCGGCCGAGCCGGCTCCCGAATGCGCCCTCGAGCACGGCGGGAGGGGTTCCCGCGAGGTCGCGCACGGTCCGGATGTCCATCGCGGCGAGGCGCTCCTTCGTCCGCGGGCCGACGCCGGGGAGCAGCGAGGCCGGTCGCTCGCCGACCGCCTCCAGCATCCCCTCCGGCTGCAGCAAGCACAGCCCGTCGGGCTTCTCGAGGTCGGAGGCGATCTTCGCAAGCAGCTTGTTGGGCGCGATCCCGACCGAGCATGTGAGCCCCGTCTCGGCTCGCATGCGCCGTTTCAGCTCTCGGGCCCGGGCCTTTGGCGCGGGCGAGCCGGAGAGGTCGAGGTAGGCCTCGTCGAGCCCGGCGATCTCGACCAGGTCGCTGTAGTCGCGAAGGATCTCCATGACCCGGGCCGACGCGCGGCGATACAGCGCGATGTCATGCGGGATCAGAACCGCCTCGGGGCAACGCCGGTGGGCGATCGCGAGCGGCAGGGCGGAGTGAACCCCGTAGCGGCGCGCCTCGTAGGAGGCGGTCATCACGACCCCGCGGGCGGTCGGATCGGTCCCCGTGGCGACGATCACCGGTCTTCCGCGCAGATCCGGGCGTCGCAGCAACTCCACGGCGACGAAGAACGCATCCATGTCCACGTGCGCGATCGTGCGGCTCACGGAGCGATGGTAGGAGCGGCGGGGGACGGGTATGCTGGCCCCGCACGCTCGGTGGGACGACACGGAAGGCATATGGCGTCGTGAGCTCCGCCGCCAAGAACCTCGAGGCGATCGCGGCGGCGATCGACCAGCACAACCGGAACTGCGAGTTCCCGGCCTCCGAGGTGAGGATGAACCCGTTCGAGGTCGAGCGCCTCGGTTGGGATCAGATCCGCGGCCTGCCGATCGTCAGCGACCCTGAGATCGGGACGGGCCGGTTCCGGATCGTGTGCTCGGGCGAGCCCGACGGCGGCGAGCTCGAGGAGACCGAGGCGGTCGGCGAGCCGCTCGAGGTCCCGGCGACCGGCGTGAGGCAGTCCTAGCCGCTCACACGTCGGCGAAGAAGTTGAGCCCGAAGCGGTCGAGAAGCTTCTGCGCCTCGATGTTGAGCTGGAACAGCTCGCCGGTGTAGACGAGCACGCCCATCACGATCAGGATCGCGCCCCCGATGCCCATGATCGCCGCGTAGTGGCGCTTCACGGCCTCGAACGCGGTCGTCATGCGGGTGAAGGCGAGCGCGGTGAGCAGGAACGGGATCGCGAGGCCCGCGGAGTACACGGCGAGCAGGAACGCGCCGTGGCCCGCCGACCCCGACAGCGCCGCCGCGCTGAGGATGGCCGCCAGCGTGGGGCCGATGCACGGTGTCCACGCGATCGCGAACGCGGCACCGGCGACGAGCGGACCGCCCCTGCCAGCCCGCGCCATCAACGCCTCCACGTGCCACTCCCGGTTCAGCCTGGTCGCGAACACGGCCGCGACGAACAGGACGCCCATCGCCACGATGAGGACGCCGGCGATCTTGTTCAGCAGCTCGCGGTTGTCGCGCAGCAGGTCGCCGAGTCCGGTCGCCGTGACCCCGAGCACGATGAAGATCGCCGAGAAGCTGGCGATGAAGACCAGCGAGGGGACCAGCACCTGGCGCCAGCTCGCGTGCTCGAGGTCCGCGGCGGCGACACCCGTCACGGCGGAGAGATAGCCGGGAACCAGCGGCAGGACGCAGGGGGAGAGGAAGGAGACCAGGCCCGCAGCGAGGGCGGCGAAGATGCCAACGCCGGTGGCCGGGTCGCTTTCCACCGCTCAGTTGAGCGCGGCCGCGAGGCGCCGTCGATGCTCACGGGCGAGGGGGTGGTCCGCGCCGAGCTCGGTGAAGATCGCGACCATCACCTTGCGGATCAGGTCGCGTCGCTCCGGGTCCTGCTCGCGCGAGAGGGCCTCCTGGAGCGCTTCCAGCGCCGTCTCTTGCTCGCCCTGGTCCCAGGCGGTGAACGCACGCGGGAGCCCGTCTGGCCCCCGGGCGGTGCCGTCGCCGTCGGCCGAGGCGAGGTGCGCCCGCGCGGCGAGCCCCTCGGCGAGGAAGTCGCCGTTGAAGCCGTCGAGAACCTGCAGTGCGTCGGCGGGCTCGCCGCGCTCCAGCAGCAAGCGGCCCAGCCGCCGCGCGGCTTCGAGGTGGCGGCCATCGAGCTCCAGCGCCTTTCGGAGCGCCTCCTCGTCGCCTGAGGAGACCAGGCGGTCGGCGGGGGAGGGGATCAGGGCTTCGAAGAATCGCTCCACCTGCGCCGGGGGAGCCGCGCCGGTGAACTCGTCCACGATCTTGCCGTCGCGGAAGGCCTTGACGGCAGGAATCCCCTGGACGTCGAACGCCGCCGCGAGCCGCTGATTGCTGTCGACGTCGACCTTCGCCAGCTCGACCTCGCCCTCGTGCTTGGCAGCCACAGCCTCCAGCGCCGGGCTCAGGGTGCGGCAGGGCCCGCACCACTCCGCCCAGAAGTCCACCACCACGGGCAGCTCGCGCGAGCGCTCGACCACACGCTGCTCGAAGTCGGCCTCGGTGACGTCGGCGACCACGCAACCAGCTTAGCCATGTGCCGCAACGCGGCAGATTCGCGATCCAATTGCGGTACAGTCGCTGCCCAGATGGGCAGGGTCCGTTGCCTCATGCTCGCCGCTGTGGCCGTTGCCGCCCTGGCAGCGGTCCTGCCGGCCACCGCGAGCGCCAAGACGGTGTGGCTCTGCAAGCCGGGGATCGAGGACAACCCGTGCGAGCCGAGCCTGCAGACGACAGAGCTGTCTCCGGCGGGGCAGGAGCTCGGAATCGACAACGTGAAGGCCGCGAGGCACCCGAAGGTCGACTGCTTCTACGTGTACCCGACGGTCAGCGACCAGCCGGGCCCGCAGGCCAACCTGGAGATCGATCCCGTGCTGCGCTCGATCGCGCTCTACCAGGCGGCGCGCTTCTCGCGTGACTGCCGGGTGTTCGCGCCGGTGTACCGGCAGCTAACGCTCACTGGGATCGGGGGCACGGCGACGCCGGAGATGGCCGAAACCGCCTACCAGGACGTGCTGAACGCCTGGAAGACCTACCTGAAGAAATACAACGAGGGCCGCGGCGTGGTTCTGTTGAGCCACTCGCAGGGCACGTTCAACCTGACGCGGTTGGCGGCTGAGGAGATCGACCCCAAGCGCAAGGTACGCAAGAAGCTCGTATCGGCGCTGCTGCTCGGAGGCGGCGTGACGGTGAGGCAGGGCGAGGACGTCGGCGGCGACTTCCAGCACATCGGGGCCTGCCGCTCGAACAGGCAGCTCGGCTGCGTGGTCGCATTCTCAACCTTCAACGCCCCTGTGCCCGCCGACGCGATCTTCGGGCGGACGAGCGAGCCGGGGCTGCAGGTGCTGTGCACGAACCCCGCGGCGCTCGACGGCGGCTCGGGCGAGCTCGAGACGATCTACCCGAGCGAGCTGTTCGCGCCGGGCACGATCGCCCTCGCGATCGGCCTGGTCGCACCCCCGCCGCCGACGGTATCGACGCCCTGGCTGGAGTATCGAGGCGCCTACTCCGGCGAGTGCTCCTCTGCCGACGGCGCGAGCGTGCTGCAGGTCACCGACGCGCCGGGCGCGCCGCACCTCAACGCGGTGCCGACCGCGGGGTGGGGCCTCCACCTCGCCGACGGCAACATCGCGCTCGGAAACCTCACCGACGTCGTGCGCAAGCAGGCCAAGAGCTTCGTCAAGAAGCGCAAGTAGGTAGGCCCCGTCAAAGCCTCCGTGTCGCGCGTCATCGAAATGCATCGGTTGAAACGCCACGAAGATGCGACGGTTTACGGACCGCTCGGCGCGAGACTCACCTGCGCCCGACTCGGAAGCTCGAGCGCGGCCCAGGCGCCGGAAAGCGCCGCGAGGGCGGCGATGACGGCGATCGTCGCCGGCGGGTTGATCGCGTCCGCGAGCACGCCGACCGCGACCGCGCCGACCACGTAGCCCATGTCGCGCCAGAAGCGATAGACGCCGAGCGTCGTGGCGCGCGCCACCGGCGTCACGGAGTCGGAGACGGCGGCGATCAGCGTCGGGTAGACGAGGGCCGTTCCGGCGCCGAGGATCACCGCGGCAACGGCCGCGCCTCCGACGGCGCCGTCGGATGCGGCGAGTAGCCCGAGCGCGCCGGCTTGGACGAACATCCCGGCGACGATCAACGGCTTTCGCCCGACGGCGTCGGACCAGTGCCCGGTCCAGATCTGGCCGACTCCCCAGACCGCCGGGTAGAGCCCCGCCACGAGGCCGATCTGGCCGGTCCCGGCTCCGTGGGCGGCGAGGAAGAGTGGCATGAGTCCCCAGGCGAGGGCGTCGTTCAGGTTGTTGACCAGCCCCGCCTGTGAGCAGGCGCGCAGCGCGGGGACGCGGTACGACGCGGCGCGAAGGGCATCGCGGAGCCGAGGCGGGCTCTCGTCCGCCCGACTGGTCTCGCGCGCCTGCTCGAGCGAGACGTGCGCCCCGGTATCGCGTACGAACGCCAGGCAGATCGCCAAGGCTGAGGCCGCGACGATCGCGCCACCGATGACGAGCACGTCACGAGCCACGAACTCGGAGGCAAGCCAGCCGCTCAGCGCCGCGGCGAGCGCCACGCCGCCGTAGCCAGCCGACTCGTTGAGGCCGAGCGCCAGACCACGCCTCCTGGGCCCCACCAGGTCGATCTTCATCACCACGGTCATCGACCAGGCCAGGCCCTGGTTGACGCCCAGCAGGACGTTGGCGGCGACGATCCAGGACCAACTTGGCGCGACCCCAACCAGCAGGGGCACAGGCAGCGCGGCGACCCAGGCCAGGACAAGCAGGCGCCGCCTGCCGGCCCGCTCCGCTAGCCCGCCGGCGCCGAGGTTGGTGAGCGACTTAGCAAGCCCGAAGGCAACGATGAACGAGAGCACGGCGGCGCTCGAGGCGAGCCCGAACTCGTCTTCGCCGATCAGCGGCAGGGTGGAGCGCTCGAGCCCCACCATCGCGCCGACCAAGGCGTTGACGGCGACCAACAGGGTGAACTGGGCGGCGTTCTCGCGCAGCCCGAGCTCGACCCGGGGTTCGCTCAAGCGACGGTGGCGCTGCGCCCGCCCGAGCGGTTGGTGGCGACGATCGCGGCCTGCTGCTCGGGGGCCGGGGGGATGTCCTCGACGAGTGCCCCGACGAAGGCGTCCTCGGAGTCGAAGGCGAGCGCTCGGTTGTGGCGCCGCTCGAAGCCGATCGTGGAGGCGGGGTTGCCGGAGAGGCGGCGACCGCAAACCGAGCCCGAGTAGTGCGCCGGAAAGAGCAGCAGGTGGTCGGGCAGGGCGAGCAGGCGCTCGGTGAGCGACCGATACAGCGTCCGCGCCATCTCCTCGACCGTTCGCTCCCCGCGCGCGTGCAGGTCCGGCCGCCCCACATCGCCGACCAACAGTGCGTCCCCGCTCAGCACCATCCAGGGCTCATCGCCGCGGCGGTGATCGGTGACCAGGTAGGCGTGGTGCGCCGCCGCATGGCCCGGGGTGGCCACGGCCTGGATCACGGTGTTGCCGAGCTTGATCAACTCTCCGTCTGCCACGGGGTGATGCTCGAACTCGACCCCCGCCCCGTCGGGCAGGTACGCCTTCGCCTCGGTGCGCTCGACGAGCTCGGGAAGGCCCGAGACGTGGTCTGCCTGAACGTGGGTCTCGATCACCGCGGCGATCCGCGCGCCCTGAGCCTCGGCCGCTGCGATGTAGTCGCCGACGAACTCCGCGTGCGCGTCGACTACGGCGAGCTCGCCTGCGCTGTTGCAACCGAACAGATAGGAGGCGCAGGCGGTCGGCTCGCAGAGGAACTGACGGAAGAACATGCGACTACCGTAGGGCAGCGTTGCCCCGGCTCCAAGGCCGAATTGGTGATGCCTGCTATTCGCCGCTGGAATCTCGGCGCTTGCCGCTCGCCTCGCCCGCCGTGCAGCCGGCGATGCTGACCGCGCAGCAGTCGCTCAGTGTGGCGATGAAGGCACGCTCCGATGGCGTCGATTCGCGGTCGGCCGGCAGCAGCAGGTAGATGGAGCGGCGCATCGGATCCGCGCCCTCGATCCGAAAGTCGACCAGCTCGCCGCGCTTGAGCTCGTCTCCGACGACGAGCTTGCTGAGGAAGCCGATCCCGAGCCCGGCCCGGACCGAGCGCTTGATCGCCTCGTTCGAGTCGAGCTCCCAGCGGTTAGCGGGCTGATAGCCGGCGCGCGCCAGATACCGCTCCGCTACCGACCGTGTGCTGGACCCCTGCTCGCGGACCAGCAGCGTCCACCGCTCGAGCTCGGAGATCGTCGCTCTGCCGCGACGCAGATTGAGTCCTCCGGGCGCCGCGATCCCGACCAGTTCGTCGTCCAGGAAGGGCTCGGCGCGAGCGCTGTCGGGGAGCTCGATCTCCCCGGCGATCCCGAGCGCGAACTCGCGCTTCGCCACGCGCTCGGCAACCCAGGCGCTTGGCCCGATCGCAATGTCGACGTCGACACCGGGGTGACGGTCCGCGAAGCACTGCAGGATCGACGGCACAACATAGGTTCCCGAGGTGGTCGAGGCTGCGAGAGCGAGGGTGCCAGTCTCGGCGCCGCGAAGCGCGTCGAGCTCCTCCTCGAGGCCGTGGAGGGTGTCGAGCACGCGGGCTGCGTGGGAGACGACGATCTGCCCTGCCTCGGTGAGGCCGCTGGCGCGGCCGTTTCGCTCGACGAGCTTCTCGCCGACCGCGCCCTCCAGCGTCTTCAGTTGCTTGGTGGCCGACGGTTGGCTGACGCCGCAAGCCTCGGCAGCGGCTGAGATCGAGCCGCGACGATCCACCTCGACCAAGAGTCGCAGCCGGGAGGGATCGAGAGCATCAACTATGCCAGTCGGGAAAGCCATATATACGAAACTTCCCCTTGGAGAATAGCCCGGAACGGGGTTTGATTGAAGCAAGCGACGGAATTGGAGGAGGAATGATGGAAACAGCATCTGTCAGTGCGCCGAAGGTCGCACCGGACTCGCAATCGCTTCGGGTCGGCAGCGGGCTCATGACGCTCGCCGGCGTAGCCTTCATCGGCTACGCGGCGTGGTTCTTCGTGCGGAACTTCACCGATGACTTCCTCGAGGTAGGGATCGGACCGGACCAGGTGAGCGTCAGCAAGGACCAGATCGAGGCGTTCAGCCCGTCGCTGTACGACTACATCAGCCACCTTCACATCGCAGTCGCCGGGTTCATCGCCGCGACCGGCCTCGCCGCCGCTCTGCTGAGCTGGTATGGCGTCCGGCGGGGATACATGTGGGCGTGGGGAGCCGCCGTGGCCGTGCCGGTCCTCGGCCTCGCGGTCGCACTGCCGTCGCATTACCCGTACGGCTTCGACACGATCGGGCACCTTGGGCTGATCTACCTGGCGACGGCTATCTTTGTCGTCGGAGCGTTGCTCGCGCTCAAGGGCCTGAGGGAACGGCCCGGCGGATAGAGCGCCCCACGGCGAGGAGAGGAGGACGATGCCGAACGCAGCAGTCGACACTCAGGAGCTCGAGGCGAAGGTCAAGGACGTGTACCGCCACGTGGCCCACGAGCCTCACGGGAAGTACCACTTCGAGATGGGGCGCCCACTGGCCGAACGCCTCGGTTATCCCGCCGATGTCCTCGACCGCATCCCCCACGGCGCGATCGAGTCCTTTGCCGGGGTCGGCTACTTCTTCGATCTCGCCGAGCTGAAGCCGGGCGAGGCCGTGATCGACCTGGGGAGCGGATCCGGGATGGATGCCATATTCGCCGCCGTCAAGGTAGGGGAGAGCGGGCGCGTGACCGGGATCGACTTCACCATCGAGCAGCTCGAGAAGGCCCGCGAGATTGCGGCGGACGCGGGCTTCGGGCAGGTCGAGTTCCGCGAGGGGCGGATCGAGAGCCTGCCGGCCGAGAGCGAGAGCTTCGACTGCGTGGTCTCCAACGGCGTCATCAACCTGGCGCCGGAGAAGGACGCGGTCTTCGCCGAGGCGGCGCGGGTGCTGAAGGGGGGCGGGCGCCTCGCCATCGCCGACATCGTCAGCGAGCAGCAGATGAAGGAGAGCATCGTCTGCGACGCCGATCTGTGGGCCTCCTGCATCGGGGGCGCGGCACAGCAGGACGCCTACCGCGAGGCGATCGAGGGCGCCGGCCTGCGGATCGAGGAGTTCCGGGAGAACCCGTACGAGTTCATCTCAGGGCGCGCCCGCGACGCCAGCGCGAAGTACGGCGTAAAGAGCGTTTCGCTGCTAGCGATTAAGCCTTGAGCTCGGGCCTGGGGCGAGCACTCGCCGGCTTGCGCGCCGCGACCCGCTCGACAATCCCCCACTTGAGGCGCTCGAGGCGCTCGATCTCGAAGCCCTCCGGCTCGAGGTAGTCGAGGGGCTCCCGGGTCTGATGGTCGCCCTCGAGGCGCACGGTGAGCGGCTCGATCAGCCGCTGCACCGCCCTGATGGGTAGCCGCGGGCTGCGAACGTGCTCGAACAGCAGCAGGCGACCGCCCGGACGGAGAACCCGGTGCGCCTCGGCGACCGCCCGGTCAGGATCCGGGATCGTGCACAGCGCGAGCGTGCAGACGACCGTGTCGAAGCTCTCGTCCTCGAACTCGAGCTGCTGCGCGTCGCCCAGCCGCAGATCGACTGGATAGGAGAGCTCCTCGGCCCTGTTGCGCGCGATCGCGAGCATCTCGAGGCTGAGCTCGGTTGCCGTGAGCGTCACGCCCTCGGGGTAGCGGGGGAGGTTGCGGGCGGTCCCGGCCGCGATCTCGAGGACCTCGCCTCCAAAACGTCGCCTGACCCAGCGCACGAGAATGAACGTTATGGATACCTGAGCGCGAACTCGACGACTAGGCCGGTGGGGCCTCCGAGTACAGCTGCACTTCGTAGCCGGCCCCGGAGAGCGCCTCGATCACGGTCGCCGCGTGCTCCGGGCCGCGCGTCTCCACGGTCACCACGACGCCCGTCTCCTGGACCCCCAGCGGCACCCCCTCGCGGACGTGCTCGACGCTGACCAGGTTCCCGTCCAGCTCCGCGATATGGCGCAGGAACGCCACCATGCCGCCCGGAACGTCCGGGACGCTCGAGAACAGGCGCAGCCTGCGGCCGCGCTCGGTCTCGGTGCGGCGCACGAGCGACGCCAGCAGGCCCGCGTCGATGTTCCCGCCGCTGAGCAGGACCGCCGTGGTCCCGGGTCCGGTTATGTCAACCCGCTCGGAGAGCAGCGCGGCGAACCCCGCGGCGCCGGCGCCCTCGACGAGCAGCTTCGACTTCTCGAGCAGGAACACGATCGCCCCGGCGATCTCGTCCTCGCCGACGAGCACGACGTCGTCGACCCACTCCCCGACCAGGCCGAGCGTCAGCTCCCCGGGGCGCTTCAGCGCGATCCCGTCGGCGATCGTCGGTCGCGGCTCGACGGCCCGGGGCTCACCGGCGGCGAGCGACTCCGGGAAGGGCGCGCAGGCCTCCGCCTGGACTCCGATCACCTGCACGCCGGGACGCTTCGACTTCACCGCGATCGCGATACCGGACGCCAGCCCGCCGCCTCCGATCGGCACCACGACGCGCTCCAGGTCGCTCACCTGCTCGAGCAGCTCGAGGCCGACCGTCCCCTGGCCCGCGATCACCTCGGGATCGTCGAACGGGTGCGCGAACACGTAGCCCTCCGCTGCATCGGCCAGCTCGCCGGCCCGCTCCAGGCAGTCGTCCACCGGCCCGTCGATCAGCTTCACCCCGGCTCCGAACTCCTCGACCGCCGCGACCTTCGACACGGCCGCCCCGCGCGGCATGAACACCTCGCAGCGGACGCCACGAGCCCGCGCGGCGAACGCCACCGCCTGGGCGTGGTTCCCAGCGCTTCCCGTCACGACGGCCCTGGGCGGCTCGGGCAGAGAGGCGAGCTTGGCCGTCGCGCCGCGGACCTTGAACGAGCCCGTCCTCTGCAGGCACTCTGCCTTCAGGACCACGTCGGTGTCGAAGCGCTCGCTCAGCACGTAGGAGCGGAGCACCGGCGTCTCGCGCGCGACCTCCGCGACCGCGGGGCGAACGGCCTCGATCCGATCCGCGAGCGCGGCTCCGCGGGTCAAACTGGCGGGGGCAGCGACACGATCGCGTCGATCTCGACCGCCGCGCCGCCCGGGAGAGCGGAGACCCCGACCCCCACCCGCGCCGGCGGAGGCGCGGAGAAGAACTTCGCGTAGACCTCGTTCACCGCCGGCATCTCTCCGAGCTCGGTGAGGAACACCGTGGTCCGGACCGCCTCAGCCAGGGCCGTGCCGGCCGCCTCGCACACCGCCTCCAGGTTGGACAGGCACCGCTGCGCCTGCTCCGCGACCCCGCCCGCGACGAGCTCCCCGGTATCGGGGTCGAGCGGGATCTGGCCGGCGCAGAACAGAAGCGAGCCGGCCACGATTCCCTGCGAGTACGGGCCGACCGGCGCAGGCGCCCGCTCCGTCTCCACGGCGTCGCGGCGCTCGGACACGCTACTCGCGCTTCCAGCCGCCGCCGAACAGGCGCCCGATCCTGCCCCCGGCGCGCCTGGGGCGAAAGCTTCCCGCGCCCCGCTCCGGCGAGGGTAGCTCAGCGGCCTGCTCCGAGGTGATCGCAAGGGTCACCGCGCGCTCGCAGGTCCGCTGCACCTCGGGTCCGTCCGCGAAGCGGAGCTTGCCGTCGGGGTCCTCGATCACGATCCCGTCGAGGATGTGCTCGCGGTAGTTGTCGAGCACGTCGTCGACCTTGCCCACCTGGACCTCGTCGGAGCCGTACACGGGCGTCCCGCGCTTCACCGCCGAGTAATGGATCGGGCGCCCCTCGTCGATCATCGTGTAGGAAGCATAAGCATGGCCGGGTACTCGGGAACGCCGCAAGCGGTCGTGGGATCGAGACTAGGTGGAGTGCCGCTCCGCCACCGCCGGCTCGGCGCAGAAGCCGGCGATCTCGCGCGACAGCCTCCCGCCCTGCCACGCGAGCGGCGACTCGCCGCGTTCCTCGCTGACCAAGCGCGCGTTGGGCAGCCGCTCCGCGTACGCCTCCGCGACCGCGTACGGGTGGCCCGGGTCGGCCTCGTCGTGGCTGGCGACGACGAGCGCCGGGAGGTCGAGGAACTCGAGCTCCTCCAGCCCGTCGAAGGGAACGTCGCGCGGCAGCTCGCGCATGGCCTGCGCCACCGCCTCCGGATGACGCTGGGTGAGCAGGCGCTCTCGCGTTATCCGGATCAGGATGTCCCGCCACTCGGGGCTCAGCCCCTGGGCCTCGTAGGCGGCCAGGAAGCCGTCGAGCCCATCGCGCTCCAGGCCGTCGGCCAGCTCGTCCCAGCTCGCAAGCACCTCGTCGGAGCTCGGGAGCCCCGGGTACGCCGGCCCGACCAGCACCACGCCGGCGAGCCGCTCCGGGTGGCGGAGCGCGAACGCCGCGGCCACGTGGGCGCCCATCGAGTGCCCGGCCAGCACCGCCCTCCCCTCCCCCGGCTCGGCGTCGAGCACCGCACCCAGGTCGCCGGTCATCTCATCGTAGGTGTACGTGCTCCCCGCCGGCGCGGGGCTCGAGTCGCCGTGCCCCCGCGCGTCATACGCGATCGCCCGCAGGCCCTTGCGCGGAATCAGCTTGGAGCCGTGCACCACGTAGCGCCGGCTCGCGGTGATCCCGTGCTGCAGCACCACCGCCGGTCCCTCGCCGAGCGCCTCCCCGGCGAGGGTCTGGCCCTCGCGCTCAACGCTGAACGGACGGCCCGCGGGGTCCCAGGCGGACATCCGCGCTCAGGCGCCGAGCAGGCCGGGCACGTCGGCGATCGAGTCGACCGTCGCCGTGGGCTCCACCCCCGACGCATGCACGAAGCCCTCGTGGTACTTGCCCGTGCGGACCAGGATCCCGGCCAGGCCCGCGCGCATGGCGCCCTCGACGTCGGTCTCCACGTCGTCGCCGACGATCGCCGCCCGCTCCGGCTCCTGCCCGAGGTCGTCCAGCACCAGCTCGAAGAACGACCGCGACGGCTTTCCGACCAGGACCGCCTCGGTGCTCGCGGCGTACTCGATCGCCGCCACGAACGGGCCTGCGTCGAGCGACAGCCCGTCCTCGGTGAGCCAGAAGCGGTTCTTCTGAAGCGCGATCAGCTCGGCGCCGTCGATCACCATCCTGAAGGCGCGATTTAGGATCGCGAACCCGAAAGCCTCCCCGAGATCGCCCATGATCACGGCGTCCGGTCCCTCGCCAACCTCCTCCAGGCCCTCGAAGTCCTGCTTCACGTTCTCGTTCATGATCAGCGCGACCGTGCGATGGCCGGCGTTGAGACAGTGCTGGCGGGCCAGGGCCGCCGGGGTGACCAGCTCCTCGGGCGCGACCTCGAAGCCCAGGCGCCCCAGCTTCTCGACCGTCTGGCCCCGGGATCGAGCGGTCGTGTTGGTGACGAACCGCAGTCCCAGCCCGCGCGCACGCAGCGCGCCCACCGACTCCCGGGCGCCCTCGACGGGCTCGTCCTCGACGTACAGGACGCCGTCGAGATCGAGCAGCAGCGCCCGGACGCCCTCGAGGCGACCCGTTGCGCTCACCGCTGGACGGCAGCCAGCGCCTCGCCCAGATCGCTCACGTCCTTGTAGTGCAGGCCGAGCAGCGCCATGTGCCGGTACCGGACCACCCCGTCCGGATCGACGATGAAGATCGACCGTCTGACCAGCCCGCCGGGCGCCCCGACCCCGTAGGCGCGGCTAACCTCGCGCTCCTGGTCGGAGAGCAGCGGCACGGTGAGTCCGTGCTTGGCCGTGAATCGCTCGTGCGAGTCGACGCTCTGCGGGGAGATCCCGAGCACCTCCACGCCGAGCTCGTCCAGGCGATCGTCGCCGTCGCGGTAGGAGCAGAACTGCCGCGTGCACACCGGGGTGAAGTCGCCGGGATAGAACGCAAGGATCACCCACTTGCCGCGGTAGTCGGACAGCCGATGCGTCCCACCCCCGCTGCCGGCAAGCTCGAACTCGGGCGCGTGATCACCGATCTCGACCTTGGCCACCACCCCAGCCTATCCCCCCGCGTCGCCGGTGGCCTAGCCGCGCTCGAGCGCGATTTCCTCGATCAGCACCGGCGCGCGCGGTGTACCCGTCTGGCCGCTCGCCGGGTCCCCCGCCTGCGCGATCCGCTCCACCGTGTCGAAGCCTGCGCCCACCTCGCCGAGCAGCGCGAAGTCCGCCGGGAGCCCCGCGTCCGCGGCGACGACGACGAAGAACTGGCTTCCCGCGCGCCCCGGCGGCTCCGCCTCGGTCTTTGCCATCGCGACCGTCCCGCGCGTGTACTCGGTGTCGACGGGGGGCGGCTCGTCGATGAAGTAGCCGGGCCCGCCGGTCCCGTCCCCCAGCGGATCGCCCCCCTGGATCACGAAGTCGGGCACGATGCGGTGGAACGCGGTGCGGTCGTAGACCCCCTCCTCCACGAGGTGAGCGAACGACGCGGTCGTCTTCGGCGAGGCGGCCACCTCGAGCCCGATCTCGAACGACCCGCAACTCGTCTCGACCACGGCCACGGGCGCGCGCGGCGGGGGCCGCAGGCCGCTCGGCTTCTTCAGCTCGACGTCCTTGGGCGCCGGGGCCTCGACCTGCTCGCAGCCCTCCGGAACGCGAGCCTCGCTCTCCTCGTCGCCCTCCCCACCCCCGCAGGCTGCGATCACGCCGCAGCCAAGGACGAGGGCGACGAGAAGGGCTGCGCGCGTCCGCATCGGCGGGCCAACTTAGCGGGTTGGGAAGATGGCCCGATGGAGTCATCCGAGCGCACGGGGCCCCCGGCGCGGATCAGGATCATGGGACGGGCGCTCAACGCGACCCTGGCACGGGCACCGTGGCTGTGGCCGCTCATGCGGGCGCCGATGACGCGCTTCTTCGACTCCTCGGCCCGGGGCTGGGACGACCGCACAGGCGCGGGCTCGCCCCAGCACCTGGCGCCGCTCGCGGCCGCGGCGCTCCACGTAGCCGAGCCGCCCGAGCGCGTCATCGACATCGGCACGGGCACCGGGGAGGGCGCGCTGCTGCTGGCTCGGGAGTTCCCGCGCGCCAGCGTGCGCGGCATCGACATCTCGGAGGAGATGATCCGCGCGGCGCAGGCCAAGGTCGGCCTCGACCCGGAGGGCCGGATCGCGTTCAGGGTCGCCGACGCTGCTTCGCTCCCCTACCCCGACGAGTCGTTCGATCTCGTCGCGCAGCTCAACATGCCGCCGTTCTTCGCCGAGATCGCCCGCGTCCTGCGCCCGGGCGGGTCGGTGATCGTCGCCGCGAGCTGGGGAGCCGCGACCCCGTTCTACACGCCTGAGCCGGTGCTCGAGCGCGGCTTTCGCCGCCGTCGCGTCGAGACCGTGACCACCGGCACGGTCCAGGCCGGGACCTACTACGTGGGTCGCCGGGCGCGCCGCCCTAGCCCCTGACGGCGTACAGCCGCCACTCGCCGGGCACCCCCTTGAGGTCGTGGGAGCCACGATCCTCGAACTCGATCCCCGAGCCGGCGACCAGGTCCCTGACCGTGCCGGAGACGAGGACCTCGCTGGGCCCGGCCACCGCCGAGACCCGCGCCCCGGTGTGCACCGCGATCCCGCCAACGTCGCCGTTCATCACCTCGCACTCGCCGGTGTGCAGCCCGGCTCGGACCTCGATGCCCAGGGGTCGGACCGCGTCGGCGATCGCGCTTGCGCAGCGGATCCCCCTCGCCGGGCCGTCGAAGGTGGCGAGAAAGCCGTCGCCGGTCGTCTTCACCTCGCGGCCCCGGTGGCGCTCCAGCTCGCGGCGCACGATCGCCTCCTGGCTCTGCAGCAACTCGCGCCACCGGCGGTCACCCAGCTCCGCCGCCTGCTCGGTCGATGAAACGATGTCGGTGAACATCACGGTCGCCAGCACGCGGTCTGGCTCGGGCGCACGACGAGCCCCGGTCAGGAACTCCTCGATCTCCTCGCAGGCGCGATCGAGGTCCCCGGCCCATGGCCAGTGATCCTCGCCGGGAAGCTCGATCAGTTTCGCGTTCGGCATCTCGCGAGCCATCAAGCGAGCCCCTTCCAGCGAGATCGCGTCGTCGCGCGTGTGGAGTACGAGAGCCGGTGTGTGGACGGCGGGGAGCACGTCGCGGATATCGATCTGCATGTTGAGTCGCATCGCCGCCTTGATCATGCCTGGGCTTGCAGCCATCCGCTCGAAGCGGCACCACCATTCGTGGAACGCCCGATCATCCCTCCTGTTGGCTGCGACGAGGAGCAGACTGATCCCTTCTCCCCAGGCTTGATCCACAGCGACGAAGAACTCGTCCGTCTGCTCATCCGTGAAGCCCCAGGGGTAATCGGGCGCTTCCATGAGACGGGGGAAGCCTCCGTAGATGACCAACGAGGTGACGCGGTCGGGGTGGCTTGCGGCGAACAGCGCGGACAGAGAGCCTCCCTCCGAGACGCCGAGCAGCGCGGCGCGCTCGACGCCGGCCGCGTCCATCACGGCGCGGATGTCGTCCATTCGCTCGTCGACCATCGGGGCGTCCGGCACGGGGTCTGAGAGTCCGATCCCCCGCTTGTCGTAGACGATCACACGCGCGAACGACCCAAGGCGGTCAAGGAACCGTGCGCAGGAGGGCTGCTCCCACTGGTACTCGACGTGTGAGATGAGTCCGGGGACGTGGACGAGATCGATCGGACCTTCGCCGAAGACCTGGTACGCGATGCTCACGTCGCCGGCCTTGGCGTATCGCGTCTCGGGTCCCACGGCTAGATTCTCTCTATCAACGCGGAGCGGCGTCATCTCCTGCTCGTCAATCCGACCGCCGGCGGCGGCCGGGCGCTGAAGCTGCTGCCCGAGGTCGAGCGCGCCCTGCAGGAGCGTGGGCTCTCGCACCGCACCGTGCGCACCGAGGCGCTCGAGCACGCGATCCACGAGACGCGCGAGGCGGCCGGGCGCGGCGAGATCCCGGTGGTGATGAGCGGCGACGGCCTCGTGGGGCAGGTGGGGGGAATCCTCGCGGGGGGCGACGTCCCGCTCGGGATCATCCCCGGAGGGCGCGGCAATGACCTCGCGCGGGTGCTCGGCATCCCGACCGAGGTCGCCGGCGCCGCTGACGTGCTCGCCGCGGGGAACACGCGCAGGATCGACGTCGGCGAGGTGAACGGGCATCGCTTCCTCGGCATCGCGAGCTGCGGGTTCGACTCCGAGGCGAACCGGATCGCGAACGAGGCTGAGCTGGTGAGTGGAAACCTCGTCTACGTCTACGCGGCGCTTCGCGCCCTCGCCGCATGGCGGCCGGCGCAATTCACCGTGATCACCGACGGCGAGAGTCGCGAGTTCAGCGGCTACACCGTCGCGGCCGCCAACAACCGGGCTTACGGCGGGGGGATGTTCCTTGCGCCCCACGCGGAGTTAGACGATGGAAGGCTCGATGTCGTGATGACGGGCGACGTGGGAAAGATGCGCTTCCTGGCTAACCTGCCCAAGGTGTTCAAGGGCACCCATGTGGAGAACGACGAGGTGACGGTCCTGCGCGCCGCCGAGGTCGAGATCAGGGCCGACCGGCCGTTCGCCGTGTACGCCGACGGCGACCATCTCGCCGATCTTCCGGCCCGGCTGACCGTCCTGCACCGGGCGCTCGGCGTCATCGCGCCGCCCACTCCATCCGAGTGAGCAGGTTCTTCGGGCCGAAGCTCGCAGTGGCAAGGGCGACCGGTGCCGTGAGTCGCCGCAGCGGGCGCGGCGGCGGCACGACCCTCCCCGGACGGCTCCTGCTGCGCCTCGCCCCTGACGCGCTCGGCCGCCTCGCCACCTCCCTCGAGGGTGGCTCGACGATCGTAAGCGCCACGAACGGAAAGACCACGACTGCGGGGATGATCGCCGCGATCCTGCATGCCGACGGGCGAATCCCGGTTCACAACCGCGCCGGCTCCAACATGAGCTGGGGCGTCACCACGGCGCTGCTCGAGCAGAAGGGGACCGAGGGCCTGTTCGAGGTCGACGAGGCATGGCTGCCCGCGGTGGCGGCCGAGCTGGAGCCGCGGCTGATCGTGCTTGGGAACCTGTTCCGCGACCAGCTCGACCGCTACGGCGAGCTGGAGCGGCTCGCGGACGGGTGGGCGGCGCTGGTCGAGGCGCACGCCGGGGCGACCGGGTTCATCCTCAACGCCGACGACCCGCTCGTCGCCGACGTCGGCAGGGACCGCGACGGGGCCCGCCGACCCCGCGTCACCTACTTCGGGATCGAGGACCCGAGCCAGGCGCTTCCCGCGCTCGAGCACGCCCACGACGCGAAGCACTGCCGCCGCTGCGGAGCGCCGTACACCTACGAGCGCGCCTTCGTCGGCCACCTCGGCCACTACTCGTGCCCGAGCTGCGACGCCGATCGCCCCGCTCCCGACGTCGCGGCGACCGAGGTATCGCTCGAGGGCATGAGCGGCTCCAGGCTCGCCGTTCGGACCCCCGACGGCGAGCTGCGGGTTCACCTGCCGCTTCCGGGGCTCTACAACGTCTACAACGCGATCGCCGCGATCGCCACGGCGCTTCGCCTCGGCGTGGATCTGGAGACGGTCGGGCGCGGCCTGGAGGCCATGAAGGCCGTGTTCGGCCGTGTCGAGACGATCGACGTCGCCGGCGTCCCCGTCCACATACTCCTGATCAAGAACCCCGCCGGCGCGAACGAGGTGCTGCGGACGCTTCGCCTCGAAAGCGGCGACGAAAGAATCGACCTGTGGGTCGCGCTCAACGACCGGATCGCGGACGGACGCGACGTCTCGTGGGTCTGGGACGCCGACTTCGAGCTGCTTGCCGACTCAGTGCGCAGCGTGGTCTGCGCCGGCACCCGCGCTCCCGAGATGGCGGTGCGGCTCAAGTACGCCGGCTGGCCGATCGAGGCGATCGAGGTCGCCGAGGAGATCCCGGCCTCCCTCGACCGTGCCCTCGAACGCTCGCAGGGCCGCCTCTTCGCGCTTCCGACCTACACCGCCCTGCTCGAGCTGCGCAAGCTGCTCGCCGACCGAGGGCTGGCGCGGGAGTACTGGCAGTGACCGACCGCACCGTCGCCTGGCACGAGGTCGAGTGCGGGTCCTACGCCGCCGACCTGCCGCTGTGGGAGGAGCTCGCCGTCGCCGGCGGCGGGCCGATCCTCGAGCTCGGCTGCGGGACGGGAAGGGTCGCGCTCCACCTCGCTCGCCGCGGACACGACGTGCTGGGCCTCGACACCGATCCGGCCCTCGTCGCTGCGCTCAACTCGCGCGCCCGTGAAGCGGGGCTCCCCGGCAGGGCCCTCGCCGCCGACGCTACGAGCTTCGAGCTCGAGGAACGATTCCCACTCGTCATCGCGCCGATGCAGCTCGTCCAGCTCTTGCGCGGCGCGCGGGCGCGGCGCGCCATGCTGGCTCGAGTCGCCGCCCACCTCGAGCCCGGCGGGATTCTCGCCGCCACCGTGGTCGCGCCCGGACAGCTTCCGGAATCAGGCACGGCGGCCGCCGGCAACGGCCCCGCCCCCCTCCCCGACGTGCGCGAGCTCGACGGCTGGTTGTTCTCCAGCCTGCCGCTCGCCGTGCGGAGGGACGGCGAGCGGCTCTCGATCGAGCGTCTGCGCCAGGCGGTCTCGCCGGCCGGAGAGCTCTCCGAGGAAGTTGACATAACCGAGCTGGCCCCCCTGTCCCCGGCACAGCTGGAGGCCGAGGCGCGCGATACGGGGCTGAGTCCGGCCGACAGCCGCGACGTGCCGGCGACCGACTGGCACGTCGGCTCGACCGTGTGCCTCCTGAGGTGCCGAGATGAGTGAGCTCAGGCTGCTGGCCCTGTATCCGGACAACATGAACATCTACGCCGACCGCGGGAACATCCTCTTCCTGCGCCGGCGCTGCGAGTGGCGCGGGATCGGCTTCTCCTACGCAGCATCGGGACCGGGAGAGCGCTTCGACCCTGCCGCCCACGACCTGATCTACATCGGCGGCGGCCAGGACCGCGACCAGGTGCTGGTGGCCGCGGACATGGTCGAGACGAAGCGCGACGCGCTCGCAGCCGCCGTGGAAGATCGCGCAGTGGTGCTGGCCGTGTGCGGCGGCTATCAGCTCCTGGGCCACGGCTACCAGCTCGGCGAGGAGCGCATCGGGGGGCTCGGGCTCGCCGACCTGGAGACGGTGCGCGAGCCCGGCCCGCGCCTGATCGGCAACGTGACGATCGAGGTCGACCTGGGCGACGGCCCGCGGCTCGTGGCCGGGTTCGAGAACCACGGCGGGCGCACCTACCTCGGAGAGGAGGCCGAGCCGCTCGGTCGCGTGGTCCGCGGGCACGGGAACAACGACGGGGACGGATACGAGGGGGTGCGGCGCCTCAACATGCTCGGCACTTACCTCCACGGCCCGCTGCTGCCGAAGAACGCGTGGCTCGCGGACCGCCTGATCGCGCTCGCGCTCGCACGCCGCACCGGCGCCGAGCCGGAGCTGGCGCCGCTCGACGACGAGCTCGAGGCTGCAGCGCATGCCTCGGCGCGGCTTGCGGCCGGGCGCGGCTGAGGGGCTCCCCGCCGAGGGACGCCTTGCCGTCAGCGGCCGCTGGAGCCGAACCCGGCGAGGCCGCGCGCCGTCTCGTCCAGCGCGTCGACCTCGACCGGCTCGACCTCGGCGAAGGGGGTGACGACGAGCTGCGCGATGCGATCGCCCGGGCTGATCTCGAAGGGCTCGGAGGCGTCCGCGTTGAGCAGCAGGACCCGGAGCTCGCCTCGGTAGCCCGTGTCTATCAGCCCGGGCGAGTTGGGGATCGTGATCCCGTGCCGCGCCGCCAGCCCCGAGCGCGGCAGCACGAGCCCCGCGTGGCCCGGCGGGATCGCGACCGCGACCCCCGTACCGACGCTCGCGCGCTCCCCCGGCGCGATGCTCGCCGCGTCGGCCGCGCACAGGTCGAGCCCGGCGTCTCCCTCGTGCGCGCGGGCCGGAAGACAGGCGTCCTCCCGCAGGCGCGTGACTCGCAGCTCCACCGGCCGCAGCCTAGCCCGGGCCGCGGTCCCCGTCCCTGCCGCGGCCCTCCGCCTCGTCGCCGTTGACCGCAAACTCGGCAAAGCGGTGGCTGAGCGCGGTCGGGATCCGCGCCTTGACCAGGACTCCCTCGGGCCGGTCGTCGCGCTCCAGGTCACCGGCGATGCGGTGGAGCTCCGACAGGCGCCCGCCGGCCGAGTAGGGCACGAGCAGCTCCACCGGTTCCAGCCGCTCCTCGAACGCCGCCTCGATCCAATCCAGGAGCTCGCCGGTGCCCTCGCCGGTCTGTGCGGAGATCGCGACTGCATCGGACTCTCCGATCAGCAGCTCGCGGCGCTCGTCGTCATTCAGCAGGTCGACCTTGTTGTAGGCGAGCACCCGCGGCGTGCCTCCCCCGCCGATCTCCTCCAGGACCGTGTCAACGGCTGCGATCGACTCGGCGCGCCGCTCGGCCGGCTCTGCCGCGTCGACGACGTGGACCAGCAAATCGGCGTGGGCGGTCTCCTCGAGCGTTGCCTTGAAGGCCTCGACGAGCTGGTGCGGCAGCTTGCGAATGAACCCGACCGTGTCGGTGATCAGGTAGCGGCGACCGTTGTGCGTGTAGGCGCGCGTCGTCGGGTCGAGCGTGTGGAAGAGCCTCTCCCCCACGCCGATCCCGGCGCCGGTCAGCGCGTTGAGCAAGGTCGACTTGCCGGCGTTCGTGTATCCGGCCAGCGCGATCGCGGGAAGCGACGCCTCCTCGCGGGCCGAGCGCATCAGCCCGCGGTTGCGCTCCAGTCCCGACAGACGCCGCCGCAGAGTCGCGATGCGATCGCGGGCCAGCCGGCGGTCGGTCTCGATCTGGCTCTCCCCGGGCCCCCTGGTGCCGATCCCGGCCCCAAGCCGCTCGAGATGCGTCCACAGCCCCCGCATGCGGGCGAGGTTGTACTCGAGCTGCGCCAGCTCCACCTGGAGCTTGCCCTCGGCGCTCTGGGCGTGGTCGGCGAAGATGTCGAGGATCACCGCGGTGCGGTCGATGACGGGGACGCCGAGCGCAGTCTCGAGGTTCCGCTCCTGGCGCGGGAGCAGCTCGTCGTCGCAGGCGACGAGATTCGCCCCACGCGCCCCGAGCGCCTGCTTCAGCTCGCGAAGCTTCCCGCGCCCCAGGTAGCGGTCGGGGTCGGGGCGGGCCCGGTGCTGGATCAGCTCCCCGGCCGTTGCGACACCCGCCGTGCGCAGGAGCTCCTTCAGCTCCGCCAGCGGATCGCCGTTCTCCTCGGGCATGACCCCGATCGCGATCGCCCGCTGGCGGGCGCGCGGATTCGCCACCCCGGCTCCACCCGCGCCATAGCGCGTCTCGGCGGTCCTGCCCTGACGGGTGCGTTGCACTGCCGAAAGTGTAGGTCGTACGGGGGAGCGCCCCGAACGATAGGCTTCGCAGTGCCCCCATGAAGGTCTTCGTAACCGGCGCAACCGGGTTCATCGGCGGCCACGTGGCTCGCAAGCTGCGTGACCGGGGCGACGAGGTCGTCACCCTCGTGCGCAACCCGGAGAAGGGCGCCGGGCTTCGCGACATCGGCTGCGAGCTGGCGGAGGGAAGCCTCTCCGACGAGGCCGCGACCCGCGCAGGGATGCGCGGCTGCGGTGCCGTGATCCACGGCGCCGCGGTGTACGAGGTGGGGATACCCAAGGACGAGCACGAGGCGATGTACGAGGCCAACGTGCTGGGGACCGAGCGCGTGCTTCGCGCCGCGCTCGAGGAGAAGATCCCCAAAGTCGTCTACATCTCGACCGTCGGCGCGTTCGGAAACACCCGCGGCCAGGTCGTCGACGAGACCTATCAGCACCCGGGCGAGGACTTCACCTCTTACTACGAGGAGACCAAGTACAAGGCGCACGAGATCGCCCGCCGCCTGATCGAGGACGAGGGCCTGCCCTGCGTGATCGTGCAGCCGGGCGGCGTGTACGGCCCGGACGATCACTCCGCCCTCGGCACCCAGATCAACCAATTTCTGGCCGGGCGGATGCCGTTGATCGCCTTCCCCGACCTGGGGATGAACATGGTCCACGTCGACGACGTCGCCGACGGCGTCCTGCTGGCGCTCGACGAGGGCAAGGTCGGGGAGGCGTACGTGCTCGGCGGCCAGATCACGACCATGCGCGAGATGATCGAGACCGTTGCGCGCGTCTCCGGCAAGAAGGCGCCGAAGCGCGCCATGCCGACGCCGCTGCTCAAGGCGATGACCCCGATCGGCCCCGTGGTCGGCAGGCTGATGGGCCAGCCGCCCAACCTCTCGGAGCTGATCAGCTCGGCGGACGGCGTCACCTTCTGGGCCAAGCACGACAAGGCGATGGAGCAGCTGGACTACTCGCCCCGTGGCCTCGAGCAGGGCCTCCGCGACATGCTCGAGGCCGAGGGGAAGCTGCTCGCGGCAGGGTAACCGGCCGGACCAGTACCCCACGACCTCGACACCGCCGCGGCCCCCTGGTAACGTGGGCAACGCAGGGCGACCTGAAGGGAGTTGAGGTAGTGTCTGCGTGCGAGCGAGTTGATTTGAGCGGGGGCCCAGGGCCGGCGGGGCCGACGGTCACTGTTGCACCCCGCATCCGGCGTGCTGCGCTCCTGTGCGCCGCGCTGCTCGCCCTGGCCTCCATGGCGCTCGCCTCGCGCGCCGAGGCCTTCGTTTACTGGACCAATACCGGGTTTGCCGCGACGGGCACCACGATCGGGCGCGCAAACCTGGACGGCACGGGGGTGAACCAGAACTTCATCCTGGGTGCGAGCGGCCCCTGGGGGGTGGCAGTCGACGGCTCCCACGTCTACTGGGCCAACAACGGCGGTGGTGCGGGCACGACGATCGGGCGCGCCAACCTCGACGGCACGGGCGTCAACCAGAGCTTCATCGGCGGCGCGAGCGCCCCCTTGGGGGTGGCGGTCAACAGCACCCACATCTACTGGGCCAACTCCGGCACCACGATTGGGCGCGCCAACCTCGACGGCACGGGCGCGAACCAGAGCTTCATCACCGGCGTGGACTTCGCCAGCGGGCCGGCGGTGAATAGCACCCACATCTACTGGGCCAACCAGGGCACCGGCACGATCGGGCGCGCCAACCTCGACGGCACGGTTGTCAACCCGAGCTTCATCGCCGCGACCGGCCCCTTCGGGGTCGCGCTCGACGCTACGCACGTCTACTGGGCCAACAACACCATCCCCGGATCAATCGGGCGCGCGAACCTGAACGGCACGGGCGCGAACGAGAGCTTCATCACCGCCGGCGCGGACTCCCCCTGCGCGGTGGCGGTCGACAGCACCCACGTCTACTGGGCCAACCAAGGCACCGGCACCCAGGCGATCGGGCGCGCGAACCTCGACGGCACGGGCGCGAACCAGAGCTTCATCGCAGGCGCGGACACCCCCTGCGGGGTCGCGGTCGACGCTCCGCCGTCGCCCTCGAACGAGTTCAGCTTCGGGAAGGTGAAGAAGAACAAGAAGAAGGGAACGGCGAAGCTGACCGTGGAGGTGCCCGGCCCCGGCGAGCTGGAGCTGGCCGAGAACAAGAAGGTGAAGGGGGCGGAGGTCCGCGCCGAGGCAGCCGGCGCTGGCGTCGCCGGCGCTGATCCCGCCATAGAGGTGAAGCTGCCGATCAAGCCCAGGGGCAAGGCGAAGAAGCGACTGAAGCAGAAGGGCAAGGTGAAGGTCGGCGTGGCGGCCGAGGTCACCTTCACCCCCGACGGCGGCGCGCCGAACACGGAGACCAAGGCGCTGAAGCTTCTCAAGCGCGGCTGAGCGCCAACACTCTCGCTCTTCTTGCGCGCGGTTCCGGGGACCTCAGTACCCGGCGATGCTGCGCTTCACGCGCTTGCGGTCGTCCTCGTGCAGCGGGCCCTTCTTGTCGAGGGCCTCGCAGGCGCGCGCGAGGTCGTCGGCGAGCGTGCGGGCCCCGGAGTGGCTGACGTTCTCCTTCACGAGTGCCCGCATGACCATCGTGTCCTGAGCGTTCGGGGGGAGCTTGTAGGCAGGGACCATCCAGCCGCGCTCGGCGGCGAGCTGGGCGGCGACGTCGACCTCGTCGTACGCGTTCTCGCCGGCGAGCCGGAAGCACACAAGCGGGAGCTGAGGCTCGCCCTCCCCGATCAGCTCGAAGCGACCGCCCTCCTTGAGCTGATCGCCGAGGAAGCGGGCGTTGCGCCCCATCGCCTCGATGATCTCCTTGTAGCCGCTGCGCCCGAAGCGGCAGAAGTTGTAGTACTGGCCGAGCACCATCGCGCTGCCGGTGGAGAAGTTGAGCGTGAAGGTCGCGTCCTTCTCGCCCAGGTAGTCCTCGTAGAAGATCAGCTCGTCGGGGAGATCGGCGGTCTCGCGGAACACGAGCCAGCCGATCCCGGGGTAGACGAGCCCGAACTTGTGCCCGGAGACGTTGATCGAGCGGACGTGCTCGAGCCGGAAGTCCCACTTCTCGTCCGGGTAGAGGAACGGCCACACGAAGCCGCCGCTGGCGGCGTCCACGTGGATCGGCACGTCGAGCTCGCGCTGCTTGCGGATCGAGCGAAGCATCTCGTCGATCCCGGCGACGTCACCGGCCTGCCCCGTGAAGGTGGTGCCGAGAACGGCGACCACGCCGATCGTGTTCTCGTCGATCTCGGACTCCATCTGCTCGGGATCGACCGTGTACTTGCCGGGGCCCAGCGGGATCTGGCGCGGCTCCACGTCGAAGTAGCGGCAGAACTTGTCCCACACGACGTGGACGTCGGCCCCGAACACGAGGTTCGGCCTGCTCGTGTCGAGGCCGGCGGCCTCCCGTTGCTTTCGCCAGCGCCACTTCTGCGCCAGCGCGCCGAGCATGATCGCCTCCGAGGAGCCCTGGCAGCGCGCTCCGGTGGTCTCCCCGGGCGCCTCGAAGAGATCCGCCAGCATGCGGATGCAGCGCCGCTCGATCTCGGCCGTCCGCGGGTACTCCGGGTGATCGATGAAGTTGCGGTGCAGGTTGTCGGCGATGATCTTGTGCGCCGGCAGCTCCATCCACGTGGTCACGAACGTGGCGAGGTTGCGGCTCGGGTCGCCGTCCAGCTCGAGCTCCTCGACGAGGAGCTGGTAGGCGTCCTGGAAAGGCATACCGTGCTCCGGGAACTCCCGCTCGGGAACCCCCTCGGTGAAGAAGCGGCCCCCGTAGCGAGAGGGAAGCTCCGCTTGCGGGATATCGGCCACAGACGGACCCTATACGGCGAGAATGGCCTCAGATGTACCGCTGGGTCGACCACACCG
>Ga0184637_10000263_pt1 | contig 38412 bp, 35 predicted proteins | sample PLM3_127_b2_FD_133143 | JGI IMG/M metagenome (GOLD analysis project Ga0184637, IMG submission 133143) | Groundwater sediment microbial communities from an aquifer in East River, Colorado, USA - PLM3_127_b2 | ecosystem: Environmental > Terrestrial > Soil > Riparian zone | place: USA: East River... | reverse complement strand
TCTAAGGGATTACTTTAACCGTTAGAAGCCAGTTTTTGAGCCTTTCCATCCCGGGAGTTTAAATTTGCTCAAGCTTCACCGTTTCTGCCTAGGATTTCAAACCGCACTGTTACCCATGTGTGGGAACAATACATTTCGAACTGAAAACCAGTTGCTTATAATTTCATTTTTCCCTTAATTTACCTTGCTATGTCAGGGCACAGTAAATGGAAAACCATCAAGCACAAAAAAGGGAAAATCGACGCCGAACGGGGCAAAATTTTCACCCGCCTGATTCGCGAAATCACCGTGGCCGCCCGTCACGGCGGCGGCAGCCCGGACGCCAATCCCCGCCTGCGCACAGCGATTGCAGCGGCCAAAGAGTCCTCCATGCCGGCAGACAACATCAAGCGCGCCATTATGAAGGGTACCGGCGAGTTGCCGGGCGTGGTGGTGGAAGAAATTACCTACGAGGGATACGGTCCGGGTGGGGCAGCTGTTTTGGTTGAGATCGTAACGGACAACCGCAACCGGGTCGTTTCCGAAATTCGGCATATTTTTGACCGCAACAGCGGTAACCTGGGCGCCTCCGGCTCGGTCGGCTGGATTTTTTCCAAACAGGGATTTTTCACGGTTGAGCGGAATAAAATCGGCGAGGATGATTTGCTTTCAATCATCCTCGATGCCGGTGCTTCCGATATGCAGGTCTCCGGCGACGTATACGAGATTTACACCCCCTTTCATTCTTTTGAAGCAGTGCGGCAAGCGCTGGACAAAAACAAAATCCCTTACACCACGGCTGAAATCACGATGACCCCTTCGACCACGGTCCGCTTGGAAGGCAAAGTGGCCGAGCATATGCTCAAACTGATGGAGGCCTTGGAAGAGCACGATGACGTGCAAAAGGTCTATTCCAATTTCGACATTGACGAAGCGATAATGGAGAAAATTTCCGCCGGCTAATGGTTCGATAAACTGATAGATGGAAAGCGCTGACGTTTTAGGCATCGACCCCGGCATCGGAGCCACCGGCTACGGTTTGGTACGGGAATCCGGCGGCCTGCACCACATCCTCGGTTGCGGAGTTTTGAAAACAAACCCCAAAAAAGAAACGCCGGACCGCCTGCGCGAAATTTACGATTTGGTTTTAGGTTTGATTCAAGAGCATTCTCCTCGAACTCTGGCCATTGAGAAGGCGTTTTACGGAAAAAACGTTTTGATTGCAATGACTATCGGGCAGGCGCGGGGGGCGGCGATTTTAGCCGCCGCCAACCTCGGCCTTCCGGTTTACGAAATCTCCGCCCGCGAGGTCAAACAGGCGGTCACCGGCAACGGCGCGGCGGATAAAACCCAGGTGCAGTATATGGTCGGGCAGCTCTTAAATCTCAAGAATCCGCCCGATTCCCCCGACGCCTGCGATGCCTTGGCCGTCGCCTTGGCCTATCATTTCCGCTCCCGCTCTTTTGTAGGGGCGGGCTCTTCTGGCCGGACAGGCAAACCAGCCCTTGTAAAGGACATATGATTAGCTACCTCTCCGGTCGCATTGCCGAAAAAACACCGACCTCGGTCGTGCTCGATGTCTCCGGCGTCGGCTACCTCTGCGAAATTCCGGTCTCCAGTTTCAAACAGTTGCCCGCCATCGGGGAGTCGGTCAAACTCTTGACCTATGACCACGTGCGCGAAGATGCCCATCAACTTTTTGGTTTTTACACGCCGGAGGAAAAGGAACTCTTCGCCCATTTAATTTCCGTCTCCGGCGTAGGGCCGAAGATGGCTTTGACTTTGCTTTCGGGCGCTACTGTTGCCGAAATAGCGGATTGGATTCGCAAAGGAAAGACCCAACTTTTAACCCGTGTCCCGGGCATCGGCCCCAAAACCGCTTCTCGCTTGGTTGTCGAACTGAAAGACAAATTGGAAAAATGGAAGATCCGCGAAGGGGTTCCGGGCGGCGCCCTTCGGGTCGAAAGCACCTTTGAAGAAGAATCCGCCTTGGCTTTGGTCACTTTGGGTTTTGGCCGCCTGGAGGCCAAACGGGTCATTGAACGGGCACTTTCAGAAAATGGCCAGCCGAAAAACGTGGAGGAATTGATACGCCAGGCCTTGCGCGTAGCCCAATGATGTCGTTTGTAGGGGCGGGTCTTGTGCCCGCCCGCCTTTGGATGCCGTAGGGGCACGTTGCCACGTGCCCTTTTGTAAGGGCGGTTCGCGAACCGCCCCCACGAAAAACGTGAAAACAAAATGACCGACCTTAAAACCGAACACACCCGCTTCACCACCCCCGCCGTTTTGCCTGGCGAACGGGATTTTGACGAATCGCTGCGCCCCTCCCGCTTTGCCGATTTCGTCGGCCAGGCCAAAACCATCGAAAATCTAAAGGTCTTCATCGCCGCCGCCCAAAAACGGGGCGAAGCCCTCGACCATTGTCTTTTCTACGGCCCGCCCGGTCTGGGCAAAACCACCCTGGCGCGTATCGTCGCCTCCGAACTGGGGGTCGGCTTCAAAAGCACCTCCGGCCCCGTTTTGGAGCGCGCTGGTGATCTGGCCGGCATTTTGACCAACCTGAACGAACGGGAGGTTTTGTTCATCGACGAAATCCACCGCCTGAATCACGTGGTGGAAGAATATCTCTACTCGGCGATGGAAGATTATTCGCTCGACATCGTCATCGACAAAGGCCCCGCCGCCCGCTCGGTCAAGCTGCCGCTTAAAAAATTCACCCTCATCGGCGCCACCACCCGCGCCGGGCTTTTGACTTCGCCTTTGCGCTCCCGATTCGGCGTGGTCGGCCGGCTGGATTATTACAACGGCGATGATTTGGTCACCATTTTGAAACGCTCCGCCCGCATTTTAAAAATCGAACTGACCCCTGAAGGCGCGCAAGAAATCGCCCGCCGCTCCCGCGGCACCCCGCGCGTCTGCAACCGCCTCCTCCGCCGCGTCCGCGATTTTGCCGAGGTGGGGATGGCCGCCCCAAAAAATGATTCCCCTCTCCATAGGATGGAGAGGGGACAAAGGGGTGAGGCCGTAGGGGCAGGTTCACCCCGTACGGGCAAACCCGCCCGTTTGCCCCCACGCCCTTTTATCCCGAGCGCAGTCGAGGGACCAGCGCCGAAAGGGAAAGCGGGCATCTCCGCACCCTTGCCGATTGACGGTGAACTGGCTATTCATGCGTTACAGCGCCTCGACGTGGACGAACGCGGGCTGGACGAAATGGACAAAAAAATAATGGAGGTGGTAATCCAAAAATTCAAAGGCGGCCCGGTTGGGATTTCCGCTCTGGCCGTGGCGGTGGGGGAGGAGGAAGATACCATCGAGGAAATCTACGAACCCTTCCTGATTCAGGAGGGCTTTTTAGACCGCACACCCCGCGGCCGCATGGCCACCAGCGCGGCGTATCAGCATCTGGGCCTGAAAGCGCCGGAACTAACACAGAAGGAGTTGTTTTGAATTTTTGGAGGGAGAAAATGAATAACGAAACATTTCATACGGCATGGATAGAAAATGAAAACGGGGAAGGGTTAAGAATAACTTTGACAGATGAGGGTGGAAGTTTTTTAGGCAAAGTTTTAATAAATGATGTTCCATACCATGTTTTTTTCGCTGACGGTAATGAAATTAAATCTGGTGGCAGGTATGTCTTAGACCAAGATCCCGATTACAACCCTAAGCCGTCTGCTACGGGTAAGTATTTGTTAATCGCACCTTATTCAACGTAAAAATGAGCGGTAATTCGAGACCTAATAGAGACGGGAAGGTTTGGTCTCGCGAAGAATCAGTATTAGCATTTGATTTGTACTGTAGGATTCCCTTCAGTAAAACCAAAGCGAATAATCCTTTTGTTATTGCTCTTGCTCGAATTCTTCAAAGAACTCCCGCTTCCGTTGCGAGAAAACTCGGTAATTTTGGGGCTTTTGACCCAGAGCTCAAAAAGAGGCAAATTACGGGATTGACTCATACCAGCAAATTGGATAAGGAAATCTGGGACGAATTTAACAATGACTGGGGTAGGTTGGTTTTTGAAGCAGAAAATATTCGCCAACAAAAAGGAAATGGAAAACCTTTCGCACAAAGAGGAGAAATTATTAAAGAAGTAGCTGGCCCCACTGAAAGAGAAGTGAGAATAAAGCAGCGTATTCACCAAGATTTTTTCCGGGCTTCAGTGCTTGCAGGTTACAAGCAACAGTGTTGCATATGCGGCTTGCCGCATCAGGAAATATTGATTGCAAGTCATATTGTTCCTTGGAGCGTTAGAGAAGATACACGAGTTAACCCGTCCAATGGGTTATGCCTTTGCGCTTCACATGACCGTGCTTATGATCAATTATTGATTGGGATAGATGCAGATTTCAGGATCCTACTTGGGAAAAGGATGAAAAAGTCCGCCGACACCGCTTCTCAATTTATGTTTGCGGTTTATGAAGGTAAGTATATTACACTTCCGAAACGTTTTGTTCCAAAAGCAGAATTTTTAAAATGGCGTTTAGAGAGATTTTCAGGTAATCAAAATGAGTGAAAAGAAATTTTCGATAACTCTTTCTGACTTCTTTTTTGAAATTCCCCCAGAACTCATCGCCAAGCACCCGCTAAAAAAACGGGATGAATGTCGGCTTTTGGTGCTGAGGAGAAAGAGCGGAGAGGAGCCCAGCAGACCCTTCGACTACGCTCAGGGTAAACGTGGGCTAAAGATAGCCCATCGTTTATTCTCCGACATTCTAAAATACCTGCAACCCGGCGATGTTCTGGTTTTAAACGACGCCAGGGTGAACAAATCCCGCTTTTTCGCCACCCGCCCCTCGGGCGGCAAGGTGGAGATTCTCCTCTGCCGCCCCCTTCCCCTATCCCCGGGCGAGGGCACCTCGCCCCTACAAAAAAACATTTCTCTCGGTTCTGTAGGGGCGAACGGTCGGTCGCCCTCCCCTCTCCATTCTATGGAGAGGGGACAAAGGGGTGAGGCCGTATTTGTAGGGGCAGGTTCACCTGTCCGGGCATCCGTTCGGACAGACAAACCTGCCCAGGGTGGTGGGGAACGGGCGGGTTTGCTTGGCCTCCGGCCAGCGGAACCCGCCCCTACAGAAAACGCAAATGTCTGGGAAGCCATCCTCTCCCATTCCGCCCGCGTCAAGGAAGGTGAATTTTTGGCCTTAATTCCACCAACCAATGGGAATGTAGGGGCAATTCATGAATTGCCCCTACAAAAAGATTCCATTTCCCCTCCCCGTGTCGGGGAGGGGTCAGGGGAGAGGTCTGGTTTCCGCATTCTCTCCAAACAAAACAACCGCGCCCTCATCCATGTTGAATCCCAAACCGACATCTTCGAAAAATACGGCACCGTGCCAATTCCACCCTATCTGGAACGTCCCGCCGAAAAAGAGGATGAAGAAGATTACCAAACCGTCTTTGCCCGCACCCCCGGTGCCTCCGCTGCCCCGACCGCTGGGTTGCATTTCACCCCGGAACTTTTGGAAAAAATCAAATCCAAAGGGGTTGAAATCGTCTATTTATCGCTTTTGGTCGGCCCCGGCACTTTTGAACCGATTCGCACGGACGACATCTCTCAACACAAAATGCACAAGGAATATTTCGAAATAGGGGATGAAACCTGTGCCAAAATCAATGCGGCAAAACGTGCGGGCAAAAGAATCTGGGCCGTCGGCACAACGGTGGTGAAGGCCCTGGAAACTGCTGCAAGAAACTCCTCACCCTCGGTCTCTCTCCATCAAATGGAGAGGGATGAAAAAATTGTAGGGGCAGGTCTCCGTGCCTGCCCTGGGGGTGGTGGGCAACCACGGGGAGTTGCGCCTACAGATACGGTATTGAAACCCTTCTCCGGCGATTCCGACCTTTTCATCCACCCGCCTTTCGATTTCCAAATCGTCGACGGCCTCATCACCAACTTCCACTGGCCCCGCTCGACTCTGATTCTGCTTGTCGCCGCTTTTGCCGGTGCAGAACAAATAATGCCTGCCTATCGCGAGGCCATCGCCCAGCGCTACCGCTTTTTCTCTTACGGCGATGCGATGCTGATTTGTTAATGATAGAATTGTTTTGTGTTTACGTAGGGGCAGGCCCCCGTGCCTGCCCGGGGTGGAAGGGCAACCACAGGGGGTTGCCCCTACATTAATGAAAATCGGTCTCATCCTCCTCGCCGCCGGAACCGGCAAACGCGCCGGCGGCAGACTTCCAAAACAATTCCAAAAAATTAAGGGCAAACCGCTTTTGGTCTTTTCCTTCGAAAAATTTGCGAAGGTAAAAGGCATTTCGGAAGCCGTCATCGCCTTTCCCCCCGGAAAAGAAATTTTCGCCCGCAAACTTCTGGGCAATGTTGCGGGGAAATTTGCCAAAGTCGAATTCGTCGCCGGCGGAAAAACCCGCCAACAATCTGTTTTCAATGCATTGCATGCCTTGTCACCCAAAATCACGCACGTCCTGGTGCACGACGCAGCCCGGCCTTTTGTCAATCCCAAGAATGTGTCCAAATTGTTGCGTATGTTGCGCACCCACGCTGCCGTCATTCTGGCCTCCCCCGCCGCCGATACGGTTAAACAGGTTGCCGGAGGCGCAATCAGAAAAACGCTCGACCGCAGCAAAATTTATCTGGCTGAAACCCCGCAGGGGTTCAAGAAGGATTTATTATTAGCGGCGCACCGCCGCGCGCAAAAAAATCGCTTTGCTTTTTCGGATGATTCTGCTTTAGTTGAAGCAATGGGAAGGAGGGTGATGATATGCCCGAGCGACGGAAAAAACCAAAAAGTAACAACCGCAGCCGATCTCACAGAAGCAAAGCTCCGATTGTCAAGGGGCAAAAGCTTAGCTGGGTAGTCGGCCAGGGGTACGACGTCCACCGGCTGGTCAAAGGCCGCCGGCTGGTGCTGGGCGGAGTTGAGATTCCCAGCAAAGTCGGCCTTATGGGCCATTCCGATGCCGACGTTTTGTGCCATGCCGTGGCCGATGCCTGCCTGGGCGCCTTCGGCTTGGGAGACATCGGGGAGCATTTCCCCCCTTCCCAGCCGAAATGGAAAAATATCTCCTCGCTTCTTCTGCTCGACTGGGTTCGCATTTCGGTCGAAAAGAAAAAGGGAAAGATTATGCACATCGATGCCACCGTAATTGCCCAGGAGCCGAGAATCTCTCCGTATCGAATGCGGATGAAAGCCCAGATTGCCGCGGCTTTGCGCCTGCCGCCGGAGCGGGTCTCGGTCAAAGCCACCACGCCGGAAACCTTGGGCGCTTTGGGCCGCCGCGAAGGAATCGCCGCGATGGCGGTGGCTCTGGGACGCTATTAGTGGACCCCGTCTGGGGGCGGTTCGACGAACTTTTGAATTGGGCCACCAATCAAGGCGCGGGCTGGTTTTATGGCTTCCTCTTTTTTTCCGCAATTCTCGAAAATCTTTTCCCCCCCTATCCCGGCGACGTGGTCATCTTCACGGGCGGGTATCTGGCTTCTTCCGGTAAGCTGAGCATGGCGCTGGTTTTTTCCTCGACCGCGCTCGGAAGCTGGGCGGGACTTTTGATTCTCTTCTGGCTCGGCCGCACCAAAGGCCGTTCCTTTTTGATTAAGAAAGAAGGGCGCTGGATTAGGCACGAAAACTTTTTGAAATTTGAAAATTGGTTTGCCCGCTATGGAGTGGCGGTTATCATTTTTGGCCGTTTTTTGGCGGGCGTCCGCTCGGGCGTCGCTTTGGCGGCCGGCATCGCCGGCCTTTCCTGGAAAAGAATTTTGATTTTCGGCCTGCTTTCCGTTCTAATCTGGAACGGGATTCTAATGATGGCGGCCGGTTTGGTCGAAAATAATTGGGAGGCACTCTACCGCTGGTTTGGCCTCTACAACCGCTTGGTCTTGGCGGCTCTGGCGGTTGTAATTATATTCTGGGGTTTGCGGATTTGGAGGAGAAAAAGATTTGTCAAAACTTAGAGTTTTACTGTTGGCCGGCGGCGATTCCCCCGAGCGGGAAGTTTCTTTGTCTTCCGGGCGCGCGGTTGCGGAAGCCATCGGGAAGCTGGGTCATTCGCTTATTGCCCTCGACCCCGCCAGCGGTGCCAGCCTGCTTGGGCCGGGAGGGAAATTTTTAGCCGACGGCGTCCACGAGCTGCCCCCCGATTCCAAATCCCTGGCGGTAGTACGCCAAAAAGGCGCCATCCGTACGGTGGAAAGATTCGATTTCTCCTCCGTCGATGTCGTTTTTAACATCCTGCACGGCGGCCGGGGGGAGGATGGCACCATCCAGGCCTTGTTGGACCTTGCCGAAAAGCCTTACACCGGTTCGGGAGTGCTGGCTTCCGCTCTGGCAATGAACAAACACGTCTCCAAAAAACTTTTCAAAGCCGAGGGTATTCCAACTCCAGATTGGGAACTTTTTACTCTCAAGGAGTCAAAACTTTCCGATGAACAGAAGGAAAAGCTGAAACGTTTCGGCTATCCTCTAATAGTCAAGCCGAACGATGCCGGCTCTACGGTCGGCTTGAGCGTTGTTCACAATGCTGACGAACTGGATGGAGCAATTATTGCAGCCTTCGAATACTCCAATCAAGTTATGATTGAGGAATTCATTGCCGGTCGGGAGCTGACGGTTGGAGTTTTAGGGCTGACGCCGCTGCCGGTGGTGGAAATTATTCCCAAGCACGAAATTTATGACTACACCTGCAAATACACCTCTGGAATGACGCAGTATATCTGTCCTGCAAAATTGTCGGACGCCCAGACCCGCGAAGTGCAAGAGCTCGGGCTGAAAGCATTTTTGATTCTCGGCTGCGAAGGTTTTGGTCGGGTCGATTTCCGGATGGGCAATGACGGCGTTTTCTACTGTTTGGAGGCCAACACGCTTCCCGGAATGACCTCGCTCAGTTTGGTGCCCAAAGCGGGAACAGCCGCTGGAATATCGTTTGAAAATCTGGTTCAAAAGATTATCGATTTGGCTCTGGAGCGCCGTAATGCCTGAATCCAACGGCGAAGTCAAAGCGGTCTTTTTCGATATGGGCTCGACCTTGTTGGAGTTTGAAAACCATACCTGGGAAGAACTGGATGGTCGTGGAATCGCTTCAACTTACAAATTTCTGCAAAGCAAGGATGTCCAGTTACCCTCTTTCGATATGTTCGAGCGAAGTTTCCGAACCGTGCTCAAGGAATACTGGGTCTCCACCAACGAGACTCTCGAAGAGCGCCCTTTAAGCTTGCTTTTGCAAGAAGGGCTTTCCAAAGCAGGAATCAACCTTGAGGGTCTAATTTTGGACGAGCTGGGGCGGGCTTTCTATAAACCGGTTCAGGAACAAGTTACGGAATATGATGACACCTTTCAGGTTTTGCAGTGGTTGAAAGACAGAAATTTGATTTTGGCGATAATCTCCAATTCGATTTTTCCCCACGACTATCATCTTGAAGAGCTGAATCGCTTTGGTTTGGTGCCGTTTTTCAAAATCATTTTGTTTTCATCGGAAGTCGGCCGGCGCAAACCGCATCCCGAAATTTTTCAAAAAGCTCTAAATGAACTTGCGTTGCCGCCGCAGGAAGTTTTATTCGTAGGGGACCGGATGCGGGAAGACGTTTGGGGACCGCAGCAACTGGGTATGCGCGCCGTTTTGAAATATCATCCCCGGCGGGATTATTCGCCGGATGTGGCGCCCTGGGCGCAGGTAAATAATTTGAGCGAATTAATACCGATCGTAGAGAAGCATTTGTAAACTTTAAAAAAATACAGGAGGATTTGTGGATTGGTCAGAAACGCTGTTAAAAGATTTGACCGACGCCCCCGGAGTTCCGGGGCAGGAAGATGAAGTGGCCAAAGTTATGGAGCGCTACTTGAAACCGGTTGCCGAAATTTCTTACGACCGGCTCGGCAGCCTGATTGCCAAAAAGAAGGGCGCCAAAGAGTCGCCGAAAGTTTTAATCGCCGGCCATATGGATGAAGTGGCCTTTATGGTCAAGGAAGTAATCAAAAACGGCTACATCAAATTTCTCCCGCTCGGCGGTTGGTGGGGGCACGTGGCGTTAGCCCAGCGGATGAAAATTTACACCAAAAAAGGGCCGGTTCTGGGGGTCACCGGCGCCAAACCGCCGCACATCCTGCTGGAAGAAGAGCGGAAGAAAGTGCTCGACATAAAAGATATGTTCATTGACGTCGGCGTTACCAAGAGCTTCGATGTCCACAAAAAATTGGGTATTACTCCCGGCGACGCCATTGTGCCGGATAGTTCCTTCACCATTCTGGCCAATAAGCGAATGTATCTGGCCAAAGCGCTGGACAACCGTTTCGGCTGCGCGGGCGTGGTGGAAGTCTTGAACCGCTTCACCAAGATGTCCCATCCCAATACGCTTTTCGGCGTCGGCTCGGTGCAGGAAGAGGTCGGCTGCCGCGGCGCGGGCACGGCGGCCAATACCATCCAGCCGGATGTGGCACTCATTTTGGATGTCGGTATCGCCCAGGACACTCCCGGAATGGAGCCGGACAAATCGGAACGGATGGGCGGCGGTGTCACCATCTTGGCCTATGACGGCGGTATGATTCCATCCAAAAAGTTATTTGACTTGACCATCTCAACCTGCGAAAAGGAAAAGATAAAATATCACCTGGCGGCGATTGAACGCGGCACTACCGACGGCGCCAAAGTTCACGTTTCCCACTCCGGGGTTCCGACCCTAGCGCTTGGGGCGCCAACCCGCTACATCCATACCCATCAGGCAATGCTGTTGCGGGACGATTACGATGCGGTCATCAAGTTGATGGTTGCGCTGGTTAAAAAGCTGGACGCCAAGACGGTTTCAAGCTTATACAAATAAATGGCGTTGGTTTTTCTCAACACTTTCACCCGCAAAAAGGAAGCGTTTTACACCGTCGAGCCGGGGGAGGTGAAAATGTACACCTGCGGCCCAACCGTGTACGATTTCGCCCATATCGGCAACTTCCGCACTTTTCTGTTTGAGGATTTGCTCCGCCGTTATCTGAAATACAAAGGCTACAAGGTCGTTCAGGTTATGAACCTGACCGATGTGGACGACCGGACCATCGCCGCTTCGCGAAAAGAAGGAATTCCCCTTTCCGAATTTACGGCGCGCTACAAAAAGGCGTTTTTCGAAGATTTAAAATCGCTCAATGCCGAACCGGCCGAGCATTACCCGGATGCTACCGCTCATATAAACGAAATGGTGGAGATTATCCAAAAACTGATGAAAGAGGGGTATGCCTACGAATCGTCCCGATCAATTTACTACAAAATTTCCGCCTTCCCCGGCTACGGCACCCTGCCCCATTTCAAGCCGGACGAGTTGAAAGCCGGCGCCCGCATCGCCGCCGACAGCTACGAAAAAGAGGAGGTCGGCGATTTTGCCCTCTGGAAAGGCTGGGATGCCGAAGACGGCGAAGTTTTCTGGGAAACCCCTTTGGGCAAAGGCCGCCCCGGCTGGCATATCGAATGCAGCGCAATGAGTATGAAGTATCTTGGTTCGAAGTTCGACATCCACACCGGCGGCGTGGACAACATCTTCCCCCACCACGAAAACGAGCGCGCCCAGTCGGATGCCTATGTTGGCCACCCGGTGGTCAATTTCTGGCTGCACTCCGAACATCTGATTGTCGAAGGTAAAAAAATGTCTAAATCCTTGGGGAACTTCTACACCCCGCGGGATTTGCTGGCCAAGGGGTTTTCCCCAATGCCTATCCGTTACCTTTTGCTCTCCGCCCACTACCGAATGCCTTTGAATTTCACTTTCGAAGGCCTGGCTGGAGCCAAAAACGCGCTGGAACGGCTCTACGATTTCCAGCGCAACGTCCGCGATGCAGAAGAAGGGCGTGACCATGTCGAAGTTACTCACGCCATCCACAAAGCCCGCGAAAACTTTGAGCAAAATATGGATGACGATTTGAACGTCTCCGGCGCCTTGGGAATCCTGTTCGATTTCGTCCGCAATATTAACCGCCTGGCCGCCGCGCAGGGGCTTTCCCCAAACGATAAAATCAAAATAGGCGAGTTTCTGTGCAAGACCGATTCGGTTCTGGGTTTTTTGAAAGAGCACGCCGCCTTGATTGACGCCGAAGTGGAACGCCTAATAGCCCAGCGCAACGACGCCCGCCGTCAGCGCGATTTCGCCCGCTCGGACGAACTCCGCGCCGAACTGGAACAAATGGGCATCATCCTCGAGGATACTCCCCAAGGCACCAAGTGGAAAAAACGCCTTTAGAAATTCTGCAATATCGTGTTATGCGGAAACCTTATAAACATTAGTTAGGTTACAGTTCAGGATATGAGTAACGAAATAATTTCGGTAATTGACGTCGCCAAGAATCTTGGCAAATGGAAGGCTCATGTCTTCAAAATTCTAAAACGACTGGGGATCGAGACAGTAAAAGAGAAGAGTAACAATGCGAGGGGGCAGAAGATCGCCTATATAACAACTGATGATTATGATCGGATTAGAGAATATCTTGCTGGGACCGAGGACGACTCTGATGCCTCTACTATTCAACCTGATGTAGGCGGTGTGTTTTATTTAATACAGTTAGAGCCTGAGCATGACCCCGGTAGATTCAAACTTGGATTTGCTACAAATATTGAAGAAAGACTGCGCTCGCATAAAACGGCGGCACCATTTTCTAAGGTGTTGAAAATGTGGCCATGTAAATTACTTTGGGAAAAGACTGCTATTGAGTGTGCTTCTCAGGGTTGTGTTCGGCTTTACACAGAGGTGTTTCGTACTGAGTCAATCGATGAAGTGCAGTCGCGCTGTGAGCAGTTCTTTAAACTCATGCCAGAAATCAAACCAATATGAAGAGATGGTCGACTATACCATATTGACAATCTGCTTGCTACAGATAATCTCAAGTTGTGTCAGGAGTAACTCCTGACATATTTTTGACTTGGCAACTTGATTCTCTATTTCCGTTGGAAGGGAGCTCTGCTCCCGTCAATTTTGCGCTTGGCATTTTATCCCCCCGCCGATAACTTAATAAAGACAAGTGCCGCTGGCATAGCTCAGGGGTAGAGCAGCGGTTTTGTAAACCGCCGGTCGGGGGTTCGAATCCCTCTGCCAGCTTTAAATCAAGCTTCGATAATGAAGATGTTTTGCTTGCTTTCCCGCTTCTATTTTTTTTCTTTGTTTTGCCGTGAACAGGAACCGCTCATAAGGCAAGGGAGAGGATAAGATGAACTTGGCCCAGATGATTGATTGGTTAAAATCGGAGCGTTCGTTTACCGAAAATGTCGCTTTTTGGCATACCCAGCCTTCCCGAGAGGCAGATTCCGTTCCCTTTCCTCTTTCTATGGACGAGCGGATAAAATCGGTTTTAGAAAAGCGCGGCATTCATCACCTTTATTCCCACCAGGCCAAAGCTTTTGAATTAGCCCGAACCGGAAAAAACTTTGTAGTTGTTACCCCGACCGCTTCCGGAAAAACCTTTTGTTACAATTTGCCGGTCTTGGATGCAATCGCCAAAGAAAACCGCCACCGGGCGCTCTATATTTTTCCAACCAAGGCCCTGGCCCAGGACCAGTTGGTGGAACTGCACGATTTTATCACCCGGCTGGAATTGGATATCAAGACCTACACGTTTGACGGCGACACTCCGGCAAACGCCCGCCGCGCCGTGCGTGCGGCCGGACATATTGTCGTTACCAACCCGGATATGCTGCACGCCGGAATTTTGCCCCATCATACCAAGTGGATTAAGCTCTTTGAGAATTTAAAGTTTGTCGTCCTGGACGAATTGCACAACTATCGGGGCATTTTTGGAAGTCATCTGGCCAATGTGTTTCGCCGCTTAAAGCGCATTGCGAATTTCTACGGCGCAAAGCCGCAGTTTATTTTTGCCTCTGCCACCATCGCCAACCCGCAGGAGCTGGCGGAAAAGCTGTGCGAAGAGCCGGTGGAATTGATAAACCAAAGCGGCGCGCCGCGCGGCGCCCGGCATTTCATCCTTTACAATCCGCCGGTGGTCAACAAGGAATTGGGTCTGCGCCGTTCTTCCTGGAGCGAGGCGGAAAAGCTGGCTTTGCACTTTATTGAAAATCAGATTCAAACCATAGTTTTCGCGCCCAATCGGCTTTCGGTTGAGATTATTTTAGCAGGTTTGCAGAACCGCACCAAGCGGACAAAAATCTCCGAAAACCGGGTTTCGGGATACCGGGGAGGGTATCTTCCGAGCGAGCGCCGGGCAATAGAGAAAGGCCTGCGTGAAAAATCACTTTTGGGAGTGGTTACCACCAATGCTTTGGAGCTGGGTATTGATATTGGGGAGCTGGAAGTTTCCATTCTCACCGGCTATCCGGGCACCATTGCTTCGACCTGGCAGCAGGCCGGACGGGCAGGGCGGAAAAAGGATGTGTCTCTTTCGATAATGATTGCCAATAGTTCGGCTTTGGATCAATTTCTGACAGCCAATCCCGATTTTCTGTTCGGTTCGGCCCCGGAAGCGGCTATTATCGACCCGAACAACTTTTCGATTCTGGCCAGCCAGTTGAAATGCGCGGCGTTCGAACTGCCGTTCGACTCCGAGGAACGGTTCGGCGTGGATCCAACCAAACCGTTTTTGGAGAAGCTGGCTTCCGATAGAGTATTGCACTTAGCAGGCGGCCGCTTTCATTGGGCCTCCGATATTTATCCTGCTTCCGAAGTGTCGTTGCGCTCGGCCACCATCGAAAATTTTGTGATTCTCAATCGTTCCGATGACAATCGGGTGATTGGCGAAGTCGATTACCATTCGGCTCCGATTTTTTTGCACCCGCGCGCCATCTATTTGCATGGGGGGGAGCGATACCAGGTTGAAGAACTGGATTGGGAAGGGCGCAAGGCGTATGTCAAAGAGGCGCCGGTCGATTATTACACCGATGCCGAGACCAAAACGGAGGTAAAGATTCTATCCGAATCCCGTTCTGCCGGTTTTCTTCTGGAGCAGGCGTTTTGCGGGGAAATTTCAGTCACTTCCGCCACGGTTTTGTTCAAGAAGATTAAATTCGCCACCGGAGAAAACCTGGGCGCCGAGCACCTCCAATTGCCTGAATTAACCATGCACACCACTTCTTTCTGGGCCACCTTTCCGGAGAACATAGCGCAACAGGCGGGCATTGCCGCCGGTTCTTTGGGAGAAAGCCTGCGCGGACTGGCCAATTTGTTGCAAAATTTGGTTCCGCTGTGGGTGATGGCCGACCGGCGGGACATCCGCGCTTTTTCGCAAGTTAAATCACCCTTTTTGGACAAGCCGGCCATTTTCATTTACGACAACGTTCCGGGCGGGGTTGGTTTTGCCGAAAAAATTTTTACGATGCGGGAAGAGATTTTTAAAGCGGCCCTTCAGCTGGCGCGCGGCTGCGGCTGTGCGGACGGCTGCCCCGCCTGCGTCGGCCCCACCCTTGAAGTAGGCCGGGCCAGGCACGGCAGCGTGGCTATGCTGGAGTATTTGTTTGGCGCTACGGTTTCGGCTTAACTTTTAGCTTCAAGAGGTTCACGCGAAAAAATCTCTCCCAGCAATACTCTGGCGCCCGGCCAGGCCAAAAACAACCATACGACCACCGGCATAGAATCGTTGATGGCGGAGAGGGGCACGAATATCCGATGAAAGTCCGGGCTCTGCTGCCAGCGCGCTTGGCAGTAACTTGCAATCATCGTAAAAATTATCTGTTCAATAAACAGGATGATTAAACCAAGGCCTAAACCTATAAGGCGCTTTTTCCAGGTCAAAGAGGGCACGGCCAGCATTAGCGCTATAAAAGGTACTATGTTTAAGTAGTGGGCTTTTACCACGGCAAGAAGGGTCGAGTAATGAGCCAACAACTGGTCGGGCGGTATTTTTTGTAGTTTCAGCATCAGCCGGGCGGTGAAGTTGCCTATAAAGCGGGAATAAACGTGGTCTGCCCCGGCAGCCCAAATGCCGAAAAGGGGCAAAGAAAAAACTACGAGCAAAAGGAAAAACTTAAACAGTTTGTACATTCCGGTATACGAAAAGTTTAATCCACAGGATAAAGACCCCCAGAATCATCAAAATCAGCGTGGCTTGCCAGAAATAAACGTGCATAAACTCAAATAGTTGATGGCTTCCGTGCGCCTGAACAAAAGCCAAAAGCCACATACGTATAATGTTGATGATAAAAAGAAGGGGTAAACCAAATAGTATTCCCCAAAGTTTTTTGAGCCGGCGAGCAGGAAAGGCGAGTACCGCGCCGGCGAAAATTATCATTTCGTACGCCCCGGTGCACTCTTCAATTACCGAAATCGAAACTCCCGGAGCGGTTATCAGGCTGCCGGCTACGGATGCCTTAGAACCGGTCAAGGAGTAGCAGGTGCCAACCACTTGCGCGGTCAGGTTGGTAAAACCATTGCGGAGTTTTTCGGAGCGGCTGAAAAGTTGGGAATACGAGAACCCAAGTATAACCAGGTATAGTATAAAACCGAGTACAAATCGAAAGGCGGGGGAATTATATAGCTTTCGCCAAAAAGGGGCCTGATTCAAAGAGCTTCGTTTCTTGTTTTGCATATATCTTTAGTCTGAATGATACCTAAAAATTTCGGAAATAACAGTTGTTTTTTAAGCGATTTCGATTATACTTTAAGAAGGGAAAATATGCGACTGGTTAAGTTTTTGGCTTTTTCGATTCTTTTAGTTCCCGCCCAGGTTGGCTCTCAAGAGAGCTTGGTTCGGGTGCCTTTTTCCACGAAAGCCCAGATGTTGCAAATCTTGAATTCCGATTTAGATGTAGCCTACATACAACCGGAGCAATTTGTGGATATAGTGGCCGACAGCTTGGATATCGCCCTTTTGCAATTATGGGGGTACACTCCCCTTATAGTCGTGCCGGATTTGCGGGCACAGGCTGCCGGGCTTTTGGGTGCCTCCATGGGGGGATACCACACCTATGTGGAAGTGAAAGCATTTCTGGACTCGGTAGCGGCGGCCAGGCCGGATTTGGTTTCTCCGGTCTTTAGCATTGGCCAGTCGCTGGAGGCAAGAGAAATCTGGGGGATAAAAATATCCGACAATCCAAACGGGAACGACGGACGGCCGGAAGTTTTTTATAACGCCTTGACCCACGCCCGCGAACCGGGCGGGATGGAGGTATTACTTTACACAATCAAATATCTTTTGGATAACTACGGAACTGACCCATTGGTTACCAGCTTGGTGAACACTCGCGCGCTATATTTTGTTCCGGTCGTCAATCCGGACGGGTATGTACATAATCAGACCATCGCTCCGGCAGGGGGCGGACTGTGGCGCAAAAACCGGCGGCCGAACGGCGGCGGAAGTTTTGGCGTTGATTTAAACCGCAACTTTGGCTACCAGTGGGGATATCCGAACGGCGGTTCCAGTTCCAGTCCGGGCAGCGATGTATATCGAGGTACAGGCCCTTTCTCCGAACCGGAAACCCAGCGGGTGCGGGATTTTGTGCTTTTAAGAAACTTTTCGGTAGAAATTCATTATCACACCTATTCCAATTTATGGCTTTATACTTGGGGTTACATAACCGACCCCACCGAGGACTACTGGGTCCATCGGGCAATAGCCGATTCGGCCGTACAGTACAACGGATATGCCCCGATGCCGGCCTGGCAGCTATACTTCACCAACGGAACCTCCATCGATTGGTCGTACGGCCGGGCCCTCCCCAGCAAGCGGGTCTATTCTTTCACTCCGGAGGTTGGAGGGCCTTCCGATGGATTTTGGCCGCCGGTTGCGAGGATTCCGGTACTGTGCGCTGAAAACTTGATGCCCAATCTCTTTATGGCCTGGGTGGCTGATAATCCACGCAAGATATTACCCCCGGAGGCACCTGCATTTTTGGCTGCAGACAGTTTGGTCAACGACGGTTCGGCTGATCTGGCGTGGGCGGAAACGGATTTGGGCAATCCGGCGGCGGGCTTTCTTCTTAAACTATCCACCCTGCCTAAAATTGTGACCGATTCGGCCAAGGATTCCAGCAATTGGGCTCTGGTGGATTTTAGCTTAAGCCCCGACCCGGCCGGCGGTGGAGATACGGTCTTTTTCTCCGGTGTTCGAGATGCGCTGATTTCGGTAATGGGTTCCAAAACGGCCTATTTGGTCGGTTCGGATGACACTTTAAAATTCGACGCCTGGTATGACATTGAATCCGGTTATGACTACGCCTACGTAGAAGCTTCAACCAACGGTGGAAAAACTTTTACGCCAATCGCGGGTAACCTCTCCACTTCGGATGGGTCTCCTTATAACCGGGGAAACGGCATTACCGGAAATTCCGGAGGATGGGTACAGGGATTATATCCCTTGAACGTCTATGCCGGCCAGAAGGTTCGTTTGCGTTTCAGCTACTTTACGGACGGCGGCTTTGCGCCGGACGGCATTTACTTGCGCAATATCCGGCCGATTTTAAAATTTTCCAAAGATTCGGTTATTTCCTTACCGAGCAATTCCTCTATATGGCCTTTGGATTCGGCCGGCATTTATTATTTCTCGGTTGCGGCGGTTGATTCTCAAGGGCAGGTAGGGGACTGGTCGGATTGGACCTCCCGGGTGGCGACTCCCAGCGGCGTTTTCTTTGACCTTACGGGAGATGGGCTGGCAACTCCGGCGGATGTGGTCGTCATCCTCAATTATATTTATCTTGGGATTTTGCCGCCTTGCTGTGCCGGACGGGCGGATGTGAATCAAGATGGAATTCTAAGTTCCGCTGATGTTGTGGCCCATATCAATTTTACTTACCTGGGAATTCTCCCGTAGTTCGGGTTTTACCGGAAGCTTTAGCACAAAGACCTTGTTTTTCTCCAAATGCATTTCGCCTTCCAAGAGATGAGCAGCTTTCTTGGCAACGGCCAGCCCCAAGCCGGTTCCTTCCGCTTTGGTGGTAAAGAAAGGGGAAAAGATTTTTCCTTTAATCTCTTCCGGTATTTCCGGGCCGGAATCGGCGAAAGAAATTTTCCAGCATTTTTCTTGCGGTAAAGAGGTTGCCTCCACTTCCACTTTGCCTGCCGGACCGGCGGCTTCGGCTCCGTTGCAAAGCAGATTGGAAAAAATTTGGTGAAGGAGATTGGGGTCCCCCCAATAAGGGAACTGGTCGGGCAATTTCAATTGAAATTGAACCGTAGGAAAACGAGTCTGTAAAGCGGCCACCGCTTCGCGCAGAAGCTCGCTTAAATCAAGTTTTTCCCGCCCGGCGTTGCCCGCCGGGCGGGCATAGTCCAGGAATCGTTTTAAAGTCTCTTCGGCGGCTTGTGCTTCCTTGAGCAGATGGTTTGCAGTTTGCGAATTAGGCCCTCCTATGGTTTTGGTCAACAGTTTGGTGTAGCCGACCATAACGGCTAAGGCGTTGCGCAGTTCGTGGGCTAAACCGGCGGCGGTCTCCCCCAAAAAGGCCCAATGCTCATTTTCCTTTAGTTTTTTTTCCAGTTCTTTGAAGCCGGTTAAATCGGAAATTACCAGCGCTTTGCCCAGGTTCTCTTTTTGGGCGTTGGAAATTACGGAAGCGGAAACGGCGAAAGTTTTTGTTTTTCCGCCTATTTTCATTTCCACTTCCGCGCCTTCTGCCGGATGGTTGACGTCCGCTTGATGCAGGATTTTTTCCATTGGAACGGGCAATTGGAAAAAGTCATTTACTTCCAAAAGCTTTTTGGCGGCGGGATTGAGATCGGCGATTCTTCCCTCTGAATCAAAAATGACTATTCCGGAGTTAAGGCTTTCGAGCAGATGTTGACTCAGCGTGGAGAAGTGCAGCGCTTTTTTTTCCGATTCTTGATATAAAAAGGAAAGTTCAATCTCTTTTGCTTTCAATTCGGCAATTACTTTCTCAAACACTTCTATCATAGCGGAGGCGGGGTCGTTTTCGGAAGGCGCTTCGGAAACCTTTGCCTCCGAGGCAGCTTCTTCCATTATTTCGAAGGGGGCGGCAATGAACTTCCAAAGCAGGGCAACCACCAGGCCGGCCAAGAGAAACCCAATCACCCAGAAGGCAATTTGAAGCTTAAAAGACTTTTCCAACCGCCCCAGCCGGTCGGCGGAAGCTACCACGAATCCAGCCATTTGGCTGGATGAGGATGGAAAAGAATAAGTTAAAGTAAAATGGCCACCGAAAGGCTTTATTTCAGAGAAAGCCGCTTTAGATACCGGATTATGTTCAACCCAGAAAGGAATAGCACTTTTGGGGTCGGCCCAAATTGTGGGTCGTGAAGTTTTATCGAAAATCCCGAAGGCTACCAGACCATGCGCGCTAAGGTAGTCATATATGTTCATTTGGTTCTGGGAAGCAAGGGGTTGGTTCGGCGGTTTGGATAAACTTTGGGCGGCTGCTTGAAGTTTTACTTTAAGCTCGTTTTCTAATTCCTTTTGAGATTCTTGCATAAGCCAAACAGAAGAAAAATTGGTCAAAAGGAAAAAAAGTATAAGAAAAAGGATTGCTAACTTGACCGTCGGGCTCCAGCGGCGCAACTTGGCGTTCATATTAAACGTATCGGCAAAAATTAAGCCGCCAGGCGGGTCCCAGCGGGTTTGGACCCTCTTCCGGGGGGTAACGGAAGACCCTGGCGGCGGGAGTTTCGACTTAGTCGATAGTGTTATCGCGGTCCCGGTCCACCCCACCCTGCAGGATAGAAGAAAAGTTATTTTGAATCGCAGCAAAGTTGGTGGAGTCGGAAGGATCTAAAGCCTGCGAACCGGAAGTAAACAACGTGTTCACATTCATCACCAAAAGATAGGGAATGCCCGTATCCGTTGGCTTTACCTCAAAATTACCGGTTACAACCAGTTCCCGGTTTTGGCTGCTGGCGAAGGTGAAGTCCTTTGGTTCAGGAATGCCCCGACCGGATTGGGTTGGGAACACTTGACCGGACGCCCAAACCGAACTTCCCAAAAGAAAGGCCTGATTGACCGGCAGGTTGTCATTTGAAGTGAGATTGTGCACTACAAACCGGATTTTGTTGTACGTTCCGAAAGGCACGTCATCAACTCCAAAAGTTAATGGCTGCCCTGGGGCCACCCGCACTATAAAGGGACCCTGAAAACGGACTTCCGGGTTGGTTGCTAACGAAGCTTCCTCCACAGCGGTCACGGTATCGTCGGCGACCAGGTTATCCGTTGAAGCCGTTTCAAATTTGACGGCTTGAATCACCAGATAAAGGTCGGATAATTTGATTGAATCGATAGCGGTGGCTGCCGAAGCGGCCGGCCGATAAATTACAGTCGCGCCGGTTGAGGCCCCCATTTTTAAGCCGACCGTGACGGAGTCGGTTTTGGCTGGATTGTTTGAGCAGCCGGGAGCGGCAAGGAGTATCGCCGCTAAGCCGCAAAATAATTTGCTTTTCATTTTACTTTCCCCCTCGTTTAGGTTTGTTCGTTCTTTCTTTTTCCACCGGGATTGCGTCTTTCACCTCCTGTACCCGGTTGTTTCCGTTTTAATGTAGCAAAGTCATCTTTTTGGTCTGGGCCACATTTTCAAATTTCAAGCGATAGAAATACAGTCCGGACGAAACCGTCCGGCCGGATTCGTCCGTGCCGTTCCAGGTAATTTGATGCAACCCCGCTTTTGCGGAGCCGTCGAAAAGCGTTTTTACTTTTTCCCCGAGCAGGTTGAAAACATCTATTTTGACCGGGCCGCTTTTCTGGAGCGAATAGGAAATAACCGTGTTGGGGTTGAATGGATTGGGATAATTCTGTGAAAGAGTAAAGTATACCGGCCGGTTGGATTGGTCATTTATGCCGGTTGGCACACGCACGGAGAGGTCGGCCGTCATCGTGTCTCCCGAGTTGGAGATGTTCTCCACACGCACCAAGGTGTTGGCACTGTAGTAGCTGTTGGAATTCGGCGCCGTTGTTGGGCTTAAATTTCGGTTCACGGTTGAACCGGGATAAGGGTCGCCGGCGTTGCCGCTGCTGATGTTTTGCTCCAATTGCCAGAGATTGTCGGCCTGAACAAGCCCTACCTGGTAATGATTATTGGTCGGAGAATTAGGAGGAAACCAGGGTTTGGTATTGGATGTTGAGATGGTGTCGTCAACGTGCCAGATTAGAAGGCCGGCCGAGGGCAAACCCGCATCGTATCCTGTGCGTTGGCGATTTTCCACGAGAAAATACTCCGGCCCAATGGTTCCGTTGGTCCACATACGGAAAAAGCCGGTGTTGGATTGTTCGGCGTTGGGAATTTTTACTCCGGTCTGATTGGTTGAAATCGCCGCCGCCACGGCAAAGCCCAAGCGGGTTTTGCACCAGGCGTCGAAATGTGCCGGGGAAGAGCCAAGAGAGCCGTTCCAAGTGCCGCCCGCCATCACGCTCCAGCGCCCAATGCCCTGCGAGCCGCCGTCGGTATCGTATAAATCCGGCAGTCCAAAGACGTGGCCCAATTCATGACAGAAAACGCCAACGGTCATATCGCCGGGAACGGGAGCATTCCAGTATTCCGGTTCAATGTTATACTCGAAAACCCGCACCCCATCGGCCAGTTTGGGAGGAATGGCCCATTTGTGCGACCATATATCGGTGGAGTCCCCCGTATATTCAGCCCCTGGTCCGGAATGCACCACGGTAAAAGCGTCCACGCGTCCATCACCATCGTTGTCATAGTTGGCGAAATTTACGGAGGGGTTGATTAAATCGACCACATCTTCAACCAGCCCCTGGGCATTTTGCGGATAGGATCCTAACCCAAACTGGTTGTTGACGTACCAGGCGTAAGTATCAGGCGCCCGTCTCCACCCCGTTGAGGAGGGGTAGTTGATGGTTACCAGGTCTAAAATTCCATACGAGTTTTCGGAATAAAAACGATTCACCGAACTTTGGGTTTTGGAAAAAACCAGCGAATCGAAGTAAACCGTGGAGGCCTGCGCCACTTTATCGGAAAAATCGACCATCGCGACTAAAATCCTGAATTGCCCGGTAGGTCCGGCTGGCTTGGCCAAAGCGTTTGCTCTATTAAGAATCGGCTCAAAACCCATTCTAACCAGTTCCGCGTTACTGATGGTTCGGTTATCGTTTGGTACTGCAATTTCTCCCCGTGCGATTTTGTCTAAAAGGTTTGGGTGGGGCGGGGCGGGCTGAACTACGCCGGCCCAGGCCATTATCAACAGCAGCGATAAAATGTATTTGCGCATCGATTTTCCCTCCTTAGAATCTAAATCCGGTGGCGGCTCCCAAAGCGAGCCCTTGTCCATCGGCCCCAAAGCCGTTTTTGTCCTGAATGGCGAAATCGAGATACCAAACGCTAAGTTTTAATCCCGCCCCCGCCGCCAGAGTCGTCCCTTCATCTTCCGCCCAGCGCAAGCCGGCGCGCAAAGGCATTACCCGAATCAGAGAAAGTTCCCCACCACCCGCGGCGGCCATCCTGGAAAGGGATAAATCCTCGTGCAAACGGTATTCGAGGTCGAAATCAAAACTTAAAAGCGAACCGGAGCGCGCCAAACCGGCTTTCAACGTGCGGGGCAAATGGGTTCTGAATTCAGGCAGACTGGTTTCCTGTTTTATGGAGCGGACTATCGAATCCGGATTACCGGAGCTCTGGGTCATTGTGTCGACGTTGAAATCAAAATGAGTTTGTTTGGCCCCCCGGCTCCAGGTGAGGTCGGAAAAAAGATTGCTCACCGTCAGGCCGAGCGTAAGGGATGGGGAAATTTCAAAAGCCGCGCCGGCATCCAAGGCAAAGCCGTTTCCCCGGTCGGCTTCGGTAAAGGTCATTTCCCCCCGGCCGGTGGCTCCGTTACTCGATGTTGAGAAAAATGCCTCTCTGCTTTCGAGACGGCTATAGAAATACCCCTGCAGGTAACTGACGGAAAGCCCGACGGCAAAAGTTCCGGCCGGCGTGCTTAACAGCGGCTGTCCCCATCCGGCGGTGAGCTTGCCGATTAAATAGGCCGTTCCCTGCGAATTTTTTAGGTCAACAGCCGTGCCCAGCTTGTAGTCGAAAAGCAAAAGCTCCACGGCATCGTGGGTAAGATTCAAATCGGAAAATCCATACACCTGCGGGCTGACGGCAAAACGGCTAAGGGAAAAATTCAGCGCCGTCGCCTGCGCCTGGGCTTCAAAAATCAGCCCCTCCCCCGGCACCTTGGCCAAGAGTTCGTTTTTATCGGCGTCGCTTAACGAACCATTGGTGAAGCGGTCGTAGTCCGAAAGCGAAAAAGAATTGTTATCAAACGAAAGTCCAACAGAGGCGAGCGAAAGCCCGGCTTCTTTCTTGGACAACCCCAAATTAGCCGGGTTCCAGAAGAGCGCGTTGGCGCCCCGCGCCAGGCCGGTGTAAGCTCCGGCCATACTCATCCCGCGTATCGAAGTAGGGTCCGTTCCCCAAAGCAGTTGCGGAAGCAAAACCACGAGGGTGACAGCTGCCACAGATATTACGGTCAGCTTTTCCAAGATATTATTTAAAGTTTTTTTCCAGCCTCTTTGGGGCTGATTTTGTTTTTGCATTTTCCCCCTCTATAAATCCCATCCTTTTTTTGGCAAGCCGTGTGCCGGAAAAGGGATAATAGAATGCCATCTGCAACCCCAAGTTATGCAATGGGCTTTTTGGCTTTCTTGCATTTTGCAACGGCCTGTTGCGAATACTCTATCTTTAGAACTGCTTAAACTATTGGCCTACGGCCAGAAAAGATTGGAAGCAGACGAAGCGGTAAGTTTTTGGTTAAATTTGGGCATCTGGGGCAGCTTAAGGGTTTTGCGTGTCGTTTAATCTCACCCTTTTATTTCCTCTCGGAAGCAGAGAGGAAAGGGACAGAATGTATTGTGTCTCTACATTTTTTCACATTTTCGTATAACGGGATGTAGAGGTGGACCTTCAGGTTCACCCTGGGCGAATCTAAAGATTCGCCCCTACAATTTTTCCCCCTTCCCGTTTCGGGAGGGGGGTCGGGGGGTAGGTCATCCAACAAAAAAAGGGCGGCTTTAATACCTGCCCCTACGAGGTAGGAAGAAAAAAAGTTTTTCTAATCTCTAATCTCCAATCTCCAGTCTCTGTTTTACGTCCCGCACCAGGGGGGAGCGGTTGAACCCAGGAAAACGCGGTTGAGTTCAGCCACGACATCCGCGGCAGTGAGAAGACCATCGCAGGTTACGTCCGCAAAGCAGAGGTTGCAACTGCCGCTTCCCAAGAAGACGCAATTCAACATTAAGACCACATCAGGTGGAGATAAAGAAGAATCAGCGTTCATATCTCCTTTGGCGGCGGAGCACAAACCGTAAACAAAGGCCGAGCCGGCTGCGCCAGTCCCACCCGGGTCGGTGAAAGGAGCGCCGATGATAAAATCGGAACTTCCGTCTCCGTTCACATCCCCAATCCCGGCCACAGAGACGCCCAAAAAGTCGCCGTCGGCGGCACCGTTTTCCTGGAAAAGCAGGGCACCGGTGACGCCGGAATAGAGAAAAACGGAGCCGGCACCACTGAACCCCCCCGGGTCGGCCAAGTCAGCGCCAACGATAAAATCGGCGCTCCCATCCCCGTTCACATCCCCGGCCCCGGCCACGGAGACGCCCAAGTCGTCACCGGCGGCGGTGCCGTTTTTCTGGAATAAAAGTGAGCCGTCCAAGCCGGAATAGAGGTAAGCCGAGCCGGCATTGGCAAGCCCGCCCGGGTCGGCGCTCGGGGCGCCGACGATAAAATCGGTTTTCCCGTCCGCGCTCACATCCCCGGCCCCAGCCACGGAGTAGCCCAGAAAGTCACCGGCGGCGGCGCCGTTCTTTTGATAAAGCAGCACGCCGGTCGCCCCAGAATAGACATAAGCTGCGCCGGCATCGCCAAGTCCGCCCGGATCGGCGCCATCAGCGCCGACTATAAAATCTGCTTTGCCATCTCCATTGACATCTCCGGCCCCGGCTACAGAGTAACCCAGAAAATAACTCGCGCCTGCGCCGTTTTTCTGGTAAAGCAGCGCGCCGGTCTCCCCCGAATAGACGTATGCGGAGCCAGCATTGCCAAGCCCGCCCGGGTCGGCACGCCAGGCGCCAACGACAAAATCGGCTTTGCCATCGCCGTTGACATCCCCGACTCCGGCTACGGATTGGCCGAACTGGTCATCAACAGCCGTGCCATCTTTCTGGTAAAGAAGGGCGCCGGTGGCACCGGAATAGACAAAAGCCGAGCCGGTATTACCATTGCCGCCGATAACGGCATAAGGAGCAGCGACGATAAAATCAGCTTTTCCATCTCCGTTTACATCCCCGGCCCCGGCCACCGACCAGCCCAGCCCGTCACCGGCGGCGGCGCCGTCTTTTTGGTAAAGCAGAAGGCCGGTGGCGCCGGAATAGACAAAGGCCGAGCCGGCATTGGCAAGTCCGCCCGGATCGGCATTGGTGGCGCCGATTATAAAATCGGCTTTGCCATCCCCGTTTACATCCCCGGCCCCAGCCACGGAGAAGCCCAGGTTGTCAAAGACCTCGGCGCCGTCTTTTTGATAGAACAGAACAAATTGCGCGAAGCAGGTGGAAGAGAGGAGGAAACTTGTAGTGAAAATCAAAAAAAAACGTGATGCCTTTGTTATAACGCTTCTTTCTATTCCCAGCCCAGGATTGTGCATTTTGCGATGTTAATATAATCAATCAGTTTTAGCGGTCAACAAATTTAGCTAAAGCAGCATTGCCACTAAACCTGTCTTTAACGAGGTCGTCGTTTTCGTGGAAAAGGAGAGGAACTGGATGTCCCGGAATAGACGAAACACGATCCGGCTTGGTCAAACCCTCTTGGGTCGGCACCATGAGCACCGGCTATAAAATCACCTTTTTTGTCTCCATTTACATCGCCGAGTCCAGCAACAGAGACGCCCAGATTGTCACCGGCAGTGGTGCCGTTCATTCTGAAAAGGAGGGAACCATTAGCGCCAGAATAGACAAAAACAGATCCGGCAGCATCAAGTCCGCTTGGACTGGCACGAGCAGCACCAATAATAAATTCGGATTTTCCATCATTGCTGATATCCTCGACCAAGGCGATGGAGGTGCCCATCCCCTCACCAGCGGCGCCGTTTTTTTGGAAAAGAAGCGAGCCATCAGCGCCGGAATAGACAAAAACCGAACCGGCTTGGGCAAATCCGTTCGGGCTGGCTGTTGGAGCACCGACAATAAAATCGGCTTTTGCATCCCGATTCACATCCCCAGACCCAGCTACGGCATAACCGAGTTGGTCACCGACAGCGGCACCGTTTTTCTGAAAAAGGAGGGAGCCATCGAGACCGGAATAGACAAAAACCGAACCGGCGGCATTAAGCCCGTTTGGGTCAGCACCAGGAGCACCAATAATAAAATCTGATCTCTTATCCTTATTTATGTCTCCTACCCCTGCGACACGGATGCCCAGTACGTCAAAGCTGGCAGCACCTTTTTTCTGGAAAAGGAGGGACCCATCCCCGCCGGAATAAACAAAAGCTGTGCCCGAAAGGGGAAGCCCGTCCGGGTCGGCATAAGGAGCACCGATAATAAAATCAGCTTTTCCATCTCCACTCACATCACCGGCGCCGGCAACGGAAAGGCCGAGTTCATCGCCTACCGCAACCCCATCTTTCTGATATAAGAGGGAACCGTCCGCCCCGGAGTAAACAAAAGCCGAGCCGGCATGGGAAAGTCCGCCTGGGTCGGCGCCAGGAGCGCTGATGATGAAATCAGCCCTTCTGTCTCCATTCACATCCCCGGTTCCGGCAACAGTGTGACCCAGAGCGTCACCTATTGCAGCTCCGTTTTTCTGGAAAATGAGAGCACCGGTAGCGCCAGAGTAAACAAAAGCGGAACCGGCCTCAGCAAGCCCACCTGGGTCGGCATAAAGAGCACCGACGATAAAATCGGTTTTTCCGTCTCCATCCACATCTCCCGTCCCAGCGACGGAGATGCCCAGCCAGTCGCTTACGGCAGCGCCATCTTTCTGATAAAACACGATAAACTGGCTGGACGCGGAGGAGGTAAGCGAAAAAATAACGATTACAATGGCGGTTAGAAGCTGCGAAAACTTGGACATACGACCTCTCTTCGTTAACCCTACTTTCTTGGCCATAATATAATTGATTAGACATTTTTAGACAATTGAAAGTATTTGGGGCCACTTGCCTTTGGGGAAGCTGGCTGGTATTATCTAAAATAAATGGAGACCTTAGGCACAGCTTTTCAAGCCAAAACGACCGGTGAAAATCGGCGTCGCCACGAGACCCTGCGGGAAGAATATCTGGCTCGCCGCCGGGAGGCGGCTGTCGGCGGCAGCGAAGGTGCGCGGAAAAAACATCAGGCAGCCGGCAAGTTGATGGTGCGGGAGCGGATACGGAAACTGTTAGACCCGGAATCTGCTTTTCTGGAACTTTCGCCTTTAGCAGCCAACGAACTTTATGGCGGGGGGATAAATGGGGCTGGACTGGTCACCGGAGTTGGCCAGGTTTCCGGCAGGCCGGTGATGATAGTGGCGAATGATGCTACGATCAAGGGGGGAACCTATTTTCCGGTAACGGTCAAAAAACATTTGCGGGCGCAGGAGATTGCCTTGCGGCTCAATTTGCCCTGCAACTATTTAGTTGACTCCGGCGGCGCTTTTTTGCCCCTGCAAGCGGAGGTTTTCCCGGACCGGGAGCATTTCGGGCGGATTTTTTACAATCAGGCGCGGATGTCGGCGGCCAAAGTTTTTCAAATCGCCGCCGTGCTCGGCTCCTGCACGGCGGGCGGAGCGTATATACCGGCGATGAGCGATGAGTCGATAATCGTCAAAAATCAGGGGACGATTTTTTTGGGCGGGCCGCCTTTGGTCAAGGCCGCCACTGGCGAGGAAGTCAGTGCAGAAGAATTGGGCGGAGGGGATTTGCATTCGCGGCGTTCCGGCGTTACCGACCATCTGGCGGAAAACGAAGAAGAGGCGCTGGAGCGCTGTCGGGCCATCATCGCGACCCTGCCGAAACCTTCTCAAACTTTCGGCCAACTGCGCGCCGAAGTGGAAGAACCGTTATACAATTTTGATGAGCTATACGACATTATGCCAGCCGACATCCGCAAACCCTGGGACGTGCGCGAACTTTTGGCGCGTTTGCTCGACGGTAGTAAGTTTTTAGAATTCAAACAGCTTTACGGCACGACCTTGGTTTGTGGATTCGGATCCATTCACGGGTATCAGGTCGGCGTTCTGGCCAACAACGGCGTTTTGTTTTCGGACTCGGCATTAAAGGCGACGCATTTTATCGAATTATGCAACCAGCGCCAGATTCCGATTTTGTTTTTGCAAAACATCACCGGATTTATGGTCGGTAAAGACGCCGAGGCGGGAGGGATTGCCAAAGACGGTGCCAAGATGGTGATGGCGGTGGCGAATTCGAACGTGCCGAAACTTACTGTTATTATCGGCGGCAGCTACGGGGCAGGCAATTATGCGATGTGCGGGCGGGCGTATGAACCGGCATTTCTGTGGATCTGGCCGCAGGCGAGAATTTCGGTAATGGGAGGGGAGCAGGCGGCGATGGTTTTATCCACCGTCAAACGAGATGCCACACCAGCGGAAAAAGAAGCGATTGAGAAGCCAATCCTGGAGAAATACGAAGTAGAAGGTTCGCCTTACTACTCTACCGCGCGGCTATGGGACGACGGGATTTTGCTGCCGGAAGAGACGCGGGCTACGCTTGGGTTAGCACTAGAATTGTGTTACCAATCCCCCTATCAGGAGACGAAGTTTGGAGTTTTCAGAATGTAAGTTTTTGGCGGTAGAGCGGGACAGGTGTACGGTAACCGTTTGGCTTAACCGACCAGAGACGCGCAACGCTTTTAATCCTGATTTAATTGCCGAGCTGGCGAAGGTTTTTTCGGCTCTAGCTTCGGACGAAAAGCTACGGGTTGTCTTTCTGCGCGGTAGGGGGGAGGTCTTTTGCGCCGGAGCGGATATGAACTGGATGAAGGGAAGTTTGAAGCTTTCGGCGACGGAAAATCTGGAAGATGCCAAAAAACTTTCGGCTATGCTTGCAACCGTCAACGAGTTTCCTGCGCCGGTAATTGGTTTAGTTCAGGGAGTAGCGCTGGGCGGTGGAGTCGGTCTGGTTTCCGTTTGCGACCATATTGTGGCGGAAAGCAAAACGGTCTTCGGTCTGACGGAAGTAAAAGTCGGCCTTATTCCTGCCGTAGTGGGACCTTTTGTGATTTCGAAAATAGGGCTTTCGCAGGCCCGTTCGCTGTTTCTCTCCGGGGAGCGGTTTGGTGCGGTAACGGCACTACGCATTGGGCTACTACACGAAATGGTGGAAGGAGAGGCCGGTCTCGAGGCGGCGCAAAAGAAATGGGTCGAAATTTTCCAGAAGGCCGCCCCCGGTGCCGTGCGGACTGCTAAAAAGTATTTGCGAAACTGGCCCGCCCCGCCGGCGGACATCAACAACCGGGCGGCGGAGCTAATGGCACAATTGCGAACGGGTGCCGAAGCCCAGGCCGGGTTTACGGCGTTTCTGGAGAAGAGGAGACCGCCGTGGGCGGAGTAAAAACAGTGATTAGAGATTGGAGATTAGAGATTAGAAAAACAGAAATTCTTCGACTCTTTGTGGAACAAAAGGTTTTTAACCCTTTGCCTACCCAAGTTCTTCGCTACGTTCAGAATGAAAGATAGGCGGCTTTTCATTGCGAACAGAGGAGAAATTGCCGTTCGGATTATCCAGGCGGCACGGGAGCTGGGCTTTTTCACCATCCTTCCTGTGGCTGAGGATGATTTCGTTTCCGTCGCCGCGCAGGAAGCGGATTTGGCTTGCCCACTGGAGGGAGAGAATCTTTCGAAGACCTATCTTTCCATTCCAAAACTTGTTCAATTAGCCAGGGAAAATAGAGCCGATTTGGTTCACCCCGGTTACGGATTTTTAAGCGAAAACAAGGATTTCGCCCAGGCAGTCATCGATGCCGGAATGGAATGGGTCGGCCCCCCACCCAAAGCGATGGAACTGCTTTCTTCCAAGGTTCGGGCTAAAGAGCTTTGCCAAAAGCTGAAAATTCCGACCGTGCCGTTTGTAACTTTCCCGAAAGAGGTTTCTGCGAAGGAGCTGGAGAAAGCAGCGGAGGAAATCGGTTTTCCGCTTTTGGTCAAGGCCTCTGGCGGCGGCGGCGGGCGCGGAATGCGCAAGGTGTTTGAAGAAAAGGAATTCGCTGAAGCCGTGCACTCTGCGCAGCGCGAAGCGCAAACAGCTTTTGGCGACCCGACTGTCTTTGTTGAGCGGTTGGTCAGCCCCGCCCGGCACATCGAAGTGCAGGTGATGGGAGATAAAAACAGCAAGCTGGTCGCCTTAGGGGAACGGGATTGCTCGATTCAGCGTCGGCACCAGAAAATAATTGAAGAAACGCCGTCGCCGCTTCTTTCGGAAGTGCAGCGAAAATATCTGGAGGATTACTCCATTCGGCTTCTGCAGGAAGCGGGTTACATCAGCGCCGGCACGGTTGAGTTCATTTTTGATTCCAAGGGCCAGCCGTATTTTCTGGAAGTGAACACCCGACTTCAAGTAGAGCATCCGATAACGGAAGAGCGGTATGGGATAGACATTGTCCAATGGCAACTGCGCATTGCGCTGGGAGAAAGTTTGTGGCTCGGCGATTTGCATCCCAAGGGAGCGGCCATCGAGGCGCGATTGTACGCCGAAAATCCGTATCAAGGGTTCACCCCACAGCCGGGTCGCATATACGAATTGAGCTTTCCCCGAATAAAGGGAATTCGGATTGAAACCGGCGTGGGGGCTTCGGGTTTCATCTCTCCCAATTACGACCCGCTGATTGCCAAAATCATCGCCTGGGCACCGAGCAGGGAAGAAGCGATTAGGAAACTGGTTACCGCTCTCCGAGAGACGGTTATTGTCGGGCCGACGACCAATCGGGATTTCTTGATTGCCGTTTTACAGCATCCGAAATTTGCGGAAGGGGATTATCACACGCATTTTGTGCACGAGGAATTTGACGGTGCCGGTTTGAACTGGCCGGAGGAGAGATTGGCGCAGGTTCTGGCGGCGGCTTTCGGTTCTTCGGCAGTCGTAGCCGCCGGGAACTCTGCGGCTCAAAAAGCCGGTTCGGTATTTGGAGAACTCCAGCTGGGGCGGGAATATTTGTGAGCGCCAGAAAGTTCTCGGTTGTTTTGCCGGACGGAAAGAACGTTAACGTGGAGTTGAAGCAAAGCTCCAAAGAGGTTGAAGTGTTACTTGAAGGCCGGGTGCTTAAGATTTCAAAAGATAAAGTTAGAGGAAAGGTGCTGCGGCAGGGAAGGCAAATTTTTGTCTCCACACCGGAAATGCAGGGAGTTCTGGAAATCGTTGAGCAGGGGAAAAAGGCGAGCGTTTCCAGCGGTTCGGAGCAGGCGGCAATGGCCGCGACTTTTCCGGGGCGGGTGGTTAAACTTTTAGTTGGACCAAAACGCTGGGTTGAGCCGGGGGAAAAGTTGGTCGTTTTGGAAGCGATGAAAATGGAGTTTGCCTTCCGCGCTCCGGAGAAAATCTACATCGAGGAAGTGTTAGTGAAAGAGGGAGAAGTTTTGGAAAAAGGGCGGCCGTTTTTTAAGTACACGAATAATCATCAATGAATGAACGGTTAAGAATTGTTGAGGTGGGGCCGCGGGATGGGCTGCAAAATGAGTCCAGGCCGGTGCCCTTGGAAATCAAGCGCAACTTCATCCGCCAGCTTTTGAAAGCCGGTGCGCGCGAATTTGAAGCCGGGGCTTTCGTCCGCTCCGACCGGATTCCGCAAATGGCCGATTCGGAAGAAGTGTTGAAAAACATCGACTTGAACGAAGCCACCGCCTTCTTTCTTGTTCCGAACGAAAAAGGGTTGGAGCGGGCGCTGGCTTCCGGGGTTCGGGCGATTGCAGTTTTTACCGGAGCTTCGGAAACGTTTGTTCGAAAAAATATCGGAATGAGCATTGATGAATCGCTTAAAACCTTTGAACGGGTTGCCCGCAAAGCCCTGGCCGAGGGAATGAAAGTGCGCGGGTATGTTTCGGTTGTATGGGGATGCCCTTACGAAGGGCCGGTGTGGATTGATGTGATCAAAAGGGTCACAAAAGCGCTTTTGGATATGGGGTGTTTTGAGGTTTCACTGGGAGATACAATCGGGATTGCCACGCCGAAAACGGTTGAAGAAGTTTTGTCTCAAATGAGAGAATTTCCCAAAGAAAAGCTGGCTCTGCATTTTCACGACACGCGCGGGCTGGCGGTGGCCAATGTTTTACGTGCTGTCCAAATGGGTTACCGCAATTTCGATTCCAGCGCCGGTGGTCTGGGCGGTTGTCCTTACGCTCCCGGTGCGGCTGGGAACGTGGCCACTGAAGAACTGGTGCTTTTAGCTGAAAGCTTGGAATTTCAAACTGGTTTGGACGTGATGGAAGTCGCCAGAGCCAGCAAAGTAATCATCGACTTTCTGGGCCGTCCGCCAAGATCAAAGGCTTATCAGGCACTGCTGGTTTCTTCGTAGCGGAAACCTTTAGGTTTCCATCATGGAGGTCTGAAGACCTCCGCTACCAAAACTGTTCATATTCTAAACTCCGCAAAATTCGGGAACTTGCAAGGAGTGAGACAAAAGCTTAAATTCAATAAGTTATGAATAAAGTCGTTCAATCGGCAAAAGAGGCGTTGCAGAAGGCCAAAATCAAGGATGGTATGACCCTTATGGTCGGAGGTTTCGGCCTGTGCGGGATTCCGGAAAATTTGATTATTGCCCTGCGGGATTCCGGCGTGAAAAACCTTACGGCCATTTCCAATAATGCCGGAGTGGATGATTTCGGCTTGGGGCTGCTTTTGCAGACCCGGCAGATTAAAAAAATGGTCTCCACTTACGTGGGAGAAAATGCCACGTTTGAAAAACAGTTTTTGGATGGAATTTTGGAATTGGAATTTGTGCCGCAGGGAACTTTTGCGGAACGGATTCGAGCAGGCGGGGCGGGGATTCCGGCTTTTTTCACTCCGGCTGGAGTGGGAACGGTCATTGCTGATGGAAAAGAGACACGTGTTTTTGACGGCAAGGAATATGTGATGGAGAAAGGTTTGCGGGCGGATTTAGCCTTAATAAAGGCGTATCAAGGAGATAAAGCCGGGAATCTTATTTATCGAAGGACGGCGCGGAATTTTAATCCGATGATGGCGACGGCGGCGGATTTTACCATCGCCGAAGTGGAAGAGCTGGTTGAAATCGGGCAGATTGACCCGGATTTTGTGCACACGCCCGGCGTTTATGTTGACCTGATTTTGCAGGGTCAGAATTATGAAAAGCGAATCGAGCAAAGAACGAATCGTTCAAAGAGCGGCGCGCGAGCTTAAAGACGGCTTCTACGTCAATTTGGGCATCGGGATGCCGACTCTGGTGGCGAATTACATTCCGCCCGGGATGGACATAGTTCTGCAATCGGAAAACGGGCTTTTGGGAATCGGGCCTTTTCCCTATGAAGGGGAAGAGGACCCGGATTTGATTAACGCCGGAAAGCAGACCATCACCGAAACGCCGGGCGCCGCCTATTTTTCCTCCGCCGATTCATTTGCGATGATTCGGGGCGGGCATATCGATTTGACCATTTTAGGCGCAATGGAAGTGGACGAAGAGGGAAATCTGGCCAACTGGATGATTCCGGGGAAAATGGTCAAGGGGATGGGCGGGGCAATGGATTTGGTTGCCGGAGCAAAACGGGTCGTTGTTACAATGCAGCACTGTGCCAAGGATAGCTCATCGAAAGTTTTGAAAAAATGCACGTTGCCGTTGACCGGTAAGAAGGTTGTGCATCGGATAATCACCGACTTGGCAGTGATGGATGTAACGCCGGGGGGGCTTCTTTTGTTGGAAACTGCGGAAGGGGTTTCGGTGGATGATGCTAAAAAGGCAACAGAAGCAAAGTTGCTAATAAAAGACGTGAAAGTTGGCACTTATTAGGAGGTTTTTATGACGGATAAAACAAGAATTCCGGTGATACTTTCGGCCTGCCGTACAGCTATAGGAAATTTCTTAGGTGGGCTTTCGAGCTATACGGCACCACAGTTGGGCGCCATCGCCGTCAAAGAAGCGGTCAGGCGGGCGGGTTTGACCAAGCTGGAAGAAATTGATGAAGTGATAATGGGGAACGTCATTCAGGCCGGGGAAGGGCAGGCCCCCGGTCGGCAGGCGGCGGTGCACAGCGGCGTGCCGACTTCCGTTCCGGCAATGACAATCAATAAAGTCTGCGGCTCCGGGTTGAAGGCGGTAATGCTGGCGGCACAGGCGATTAAAGCGGGAGACGAACAGCTCATTGTAGCCGGCGGGATGGAGTCGATGTCCAACACTCCGTATGTTCTGCACGGTGCCAAGGGCGGTTTGAAATTTGGCCATCGCGAACTGAAGGACACGATGATTATGGATGGTTTGTGGGATTCATTCAACAATTTCCATATGGGGAGCGCCGCCGAACTGACGGCTAAAAAATCGGACATCTCCCGGCAGGAGCAGGATGAGTTTGCTTGCAATTCGCAGATGAAAGCGGCAGCGGCGCAAAAGAGCTGCAAGTTTTCCAAAGAAATCGTGCCGGTGGAATTTCCGCAGAAAACGGGGGAGCCGCTGAAATTCGAAAAGGACGAATGTGTCCGGCCGGACACTTCGATGGAAAAACTGGCCAAGCTGCGGCCGGCGTTTCAGAAAGACGGCACGGTGACGGCAGGGAACGCCCCAGGATTGAACGACGGCGCGGCGGCGGCGGTGGTCAGTTCACTCGAATATGCCGAAAAGAACGCTTTAAAGCCGTTGGCGAAAATCACCGGTTATGCTTCGGCCGGAACCGATCCGGAGCTTCTGTTTTACGCCCCGATTTATGCCGTGCGGAAGCTGATGAAGCAAATGGGGGTGGACATCAACTATTGGGATTTGATGGAGACCAACGAGGCGTTTGCGGTGCAGGTTCTGGCCGATGGCAAGGAATTGGGTTGGGATTGGAAAAAATTGAATGTCCACGGCGGGGCGATTGCCTTGGGGCATCCCATCGGCGCATCCGGGGCGCGCATTCTGGCGACCTTGATTTACGCACTTCAGGATAGAGGGCTGAAGAAAGGTCTGGCTTCGCTCTGCCTGGGCGGCGGAAATGCTGTGGCGATGTCGATTGAGATGATGTAAGCGATTTTTTTTGTAGGGGCGAGGCATGCCTCGCCCCTACGGAATCGGTAAGGAAAATCACAAATTGGCAGACATAGAAACGATTAGAAAGATTGGCGTTATCGGTGCCGGCACGATGGGGAACGGGATTGCCCACGTTTTTGCCCTCTCCGGCTGGCCGGTGGTGCTGGTGGATGCCAAAAAAGAATTTCTTGACCGAGGATTGGCCACTATCAAAAACAATTTGGAAAGGCAGTTTGCCAAACAGGTAATAACGGCGGAACAAAGGGATAAGGCCCTGGCGAATATTGCTCCGGCAACATCCCTGGATGGAACGTCCGCTTGTCAGCTTGTCGTGGAAGCGGTGAACGAAGATTTTGCTGTCAAGAAAGAGGTCTTTGCCGCTCTGGACAAGCACTTCCCGGCAGAAACGATTCTGGCCTCCAACACCTCCTCGCTTCCCATCACCGCCATTGCGGCCGCAACCAAGAGGCCGGGGCAGGTTATCGGGATGCATTTTATGAACCCGGTGCCGGTGATGAAATTGGTGGAACTCGTCCGCGGGGCGCAAACGACGGATGAGACTTTCACCACCGTGAAAACGATTTCGGAAAAATTAGGAAAAGTCCCGGTGGAGGTTAGCGATTACCCCGGCTTCGTCTCGAATCGAATTCTGATGCCGATGATAAACGAGGCCTGTTTTGCTTTAATGGAGGGGGTTGCTTCCAAAGAGGCGATTGACACGGTGATGAAGCTGGGGATGAACCATCCGATGGGGCCTCTGGCTTTGGCCGATTTTATCGGGCTGGACGTTTGCCTGGCGATTATGCAAGTTCTGTATGACGGCTTCAAAGACCCCAAATACCCCAAATACCGCCCCTGCCCGTTATTGGTGAAAATGGTGCAGGCAGGATATTTGGGGAAGAAAACAGGGAAAGGGTTTTATGAGTATGCTGGGTCGTAGGGCATAGCTATGTCAGAACAGGTTGCGCATTACGACACCAGTTACGGAGGTTTTGCCGAAGAGATTTACAGGGCCATCCGCCAAGAAGCCTTCGGTGAGGATATTGGACAGAACAGCTGGCTGACGGCGGATGAATTTCGCCGATTTCTGGGTTGGCTGGAACTGACGCCCGCATCAAAGCTGCTGGACATAGGATGCGGGTCGGGCGGGCCGGCTTTGTTTATTGCCCGAAGGTACGGTTGCGGGGTGGTGGGAGTAGATGTTAACGAAAAAGGAGTTAAGGTGGCCAACGAACAGGCCCAGGCTTACGATCTGACCTCCTTGGCCCAATTTAAACATGTAGATGGGAGTAAGTCGCTTCCGTTAGAAAAGGAAATCTTTGATGCCATCGTCTGTATTGATGCCATTAACCACCTCCCCAACCGTTTGGGCGTGCTGAGTGAATGGCGTCGAATTTTAAAGCCGGAAGGGCGATTACTTTTCACAAATCCCATAACGGTGACCGGACTGCTTTCCAACGAGGAGGTCGCCATACGCAGTTCAATTGGGTATTTTTTATTTGCTCCGGTAGGCGAAGATGAGCGCCTGATAAAGGAGGCCAGGTTTGATTTGGTTATGCGGGAGGATGTTACCGAAAATATGGCGGAAATTTCCAAGCGTCGGCACAATGCACGCCAGAAGCGACGGAAAGAGCTTATTCAAATCGAAGACGAAGAAACTTTTGAGGGGCAACAGCAGTTTTTGTCGATGGCCCATCGGCTTGCCGATGAACGGCGGTTGTCGCGCTTCGTTTTTGTGGTACGTAAGATGAAGGAGAAATAAGATTGGTATGGATTTTGAACTGAACGAGCAGCAGATTTTGATGCGCGATTCGGCGCGGGAATTTGCCCAAAAGAGGCTGGTTCCCACGGCGCGGGAATGGGATGAAATGGGTCAGATGCCCAAAGAGATTTTAACCGAAATGGCCGAGCTGGGATATTTCGGAATTCTTTTGCCGGAAGAATACGGCGGGCTCGGTTTGGATCCGCTCTCCTACATTCTGGCACTGGAAGAAATTTCCAAAGCCAATGCCGGAGTGGAAATCACCCTTTCCGTGCACAATTCGCTCGCCTCCCAGGCGATTGTCAAATACGGCACGGAAGAGCAAAAGAAGAAGTATTTGCCCCGGATGGCGCAAGGGGAACTCATCGGCGCCTATTCGCTTTCCGAGCCGGACGCCGGGACCGACGCCGGCGGGCTAAAATCGACGGCGGTCAAAAAAGGGGAAGTGTACATCGTCAACGGAACCAAAAATTGGGTCACCAACGCCGGTTGGGCCGGAATCTTTGTGGTTTTCGCCAAAACCCGGCCGGAGCTTGGACGGGAAGGGATTTCAGCTTTGCTGGTAGAGAAAGAAACCTTGGGGTTTGGCATAGGAGAAAACGAAAAGAAGATGGGGATTAAATGCTCCGATACGAGAGAGGTTTATTTTAGCGACGCCGAAGTGCCGGTCAGCAATCTGTTAGGCCAGGAAGGGCAGGGGTTGAAAATCGCCTTTTC
>Ga0184637_10000262_pt1 | contig 38596 bp, 27 predicted proteins | sample PLM3_127_b2_FD_133143 | JGI IMG/M metagenome (GOLD analysis project Ga0184637, IMG submission 133143) | Groundwater sediment microbial communities from an aquifer in East River, Colorado, USA - PLM3_127_b2 | ecosystem: Environmental > Terrestrial > Soil > Riparian zone | place: USA: East River... | reverse complement strand
GCCCGCTGGCACGATGGGACGCCGCTGACCACGAAGGACTTCCTCTTCAACGACGAGGTCTTCCTCGACAAGAGCATCCCGCAAACCTTCGTGAACCAGCGGAACTACAACGTCGTACGTGCGTACATCGATCGGATGGAGGCTGCGGACGACCGGACGCTCGTGATCCACTGGAACCGGCCGTACTTCCTGGCGAACATCTTCTCGCCCGAGATGATGCCAGCGCACGTCCTCGAGGAGACCTTCCGGCAGAACCCCCAGAACGTGACGACCCATCCCTGGCTGACTACCGAATACGTCGGCGCTGGCCCGTTCAAGCTCAAGGAGTTCGTGCCAGGCAGCTACATGGATCTGATGGCCTTCGATGGCTATCCGCTGGGCCGACCCAGGATCGACCAGGTCCAGGTGAAGTTCATCCCGGATGGCGGCACGATGCTGGCCAACATACTGTCCGGCGCGGGTGATCTGGCGACAGGCACGGGACCCAACGTCACCCAGGCGCAGGAGCTGAAGACCCTGAGCTGGGAAGGCCAGGTGAGTGCCACCGTCGGCGCCACGTACCTTCACCTCTTCGCCCAGTACATCGACCCGGTCCACCCGGTGATCACGGACAAGCGGTTCCACAAGGCTTTGATGTACGCGCTCGATCGGCAGGAGCTGGTCGATGTCATGCAGAGCGGGTACGGCGGCATCTCGCACATTCCCTGGTCGACAGCCGACCCGGACTACAACGACATCGTGGCGAAGATCGAAAAGTACCCATTTGACGTGAGCCGGGCAGCGGCCATGTTCCAGTCAGTGGGCTACGCGAAGGGACCGGATGGATACCTCCGCAGCACCACGACGGGCCAGAGGCTTGACCCGATCGAGTTCCGCACCACCGGCGAGCAGGTCTACCAGGTCCGCATGCTCGCCGCCATGTCGGATTACTTCAAGAACGTCGGACTGGACATCAACCAGGTCGTGGTCCCGCAGGAGCGCACGGCGGATCGCGTGTACCGCGTGACGAACCCGGGCCTGGAGGAGCTGCAGTTCGGCTACGGCCCATCCACCCTGGTCAACTTCATGCACAGCTCGCTGCTTCCGACGCCGGCGAACGGCTATGCCCAGGGCAACTACCCGCGCTACACCAACGCGCAGTGGGACGCGCTCCTCGAGCGCTACGCGGTGACGATCGCACCGGCTGAGCGCAAGCAGGTGCTGACCGACATCATGGTTCACCTGTCGGATGAGCTCCCCGACATGTCGATCATCTACGGCGTGTCGGTGCAGTTCGCCGCCAGGCGGCTGGTCGTTCCCGAGGTGAATCCGATGTGGACCGCCGAGAGCTGGGACCTGAAGTAGTCGGAGCCCAGCGACCCGCAATTCTGAGCCGCGAGGCTGAAGCCGAGGGCGATGAATCGCGAACTTTAAAGGGAGAGCGACGATGGCAGTAGCAACGCGGGCGATCACGCAGCTGCCCGACCAATTCGCGACCGTCGACGGGCTCGAGACCCACTACCTGGCGACCGGGTCCGGGCATCCGCTGCTCATCATGCACGGCGGCGCGCCCGGCGGGGCCGCGCGCGTGATCTACGGAGCGTGCATCGAGGCGCTCGCCGAGCAGGGCCTGGCCGTCTACGCGCCCGACGCCCCCGGCTTCGGCCTCACCGGTTTTCCCGCGGACCACTCCGTCCGGTACCGAATCGAGCATGCCAAAGCGTTCGCGACCGCCATGGGCCTGGATCGCTACCACGTGATGGGCAATTCGATGGGTGTGCTGCCCTCGCTGCGGCTGGCCCTCGAGGATCCGCGTGTCGCGAAGGTCGTTCTAATCGCAGGGGCGGGCGTCGACGTTCAGCTCTCGACCGAGGCCCGCGAGCTGGGGCGGGAACACAGCCTGTTCCTGAACTCCTATACGCCGGGGCTCGAAAACATGCGTAATCTGACGATGGGAACGCTCCACCGCAAGGAGCTGGTCAGCGAAGAGCTGATCCAGCTGCGCTATCAGATGAGCATCGGCCCGAACTACGAGGCCCGGCAGGGTCGCGCTCGGACGGAGGGCCCCGATCCCATGCCCCCGCTGAAGCCCGAAGAGCTACGCGCCGGCTACGACAAGCCGACACTCACTCTCTGGGGCAAGGACGACCACGGCAGCCCGCTCGAGCGCGGCTACCGCACGTTCGAGGCAATACCTGGCGCCGAGCTGCACATCTTCGACGACTGCGGACACTGGCCCATGTGGGACCAGACGGAGCGCTTCGTCTCCGTCGTTGCTGGCTTCTTAGGGAGCTAGGCGGTCGCCACGGGCAGCCCCGTGAAGGCCTTCAGGTGCTCGCTGGTTCCCTGGATCCAGTCCGTGTCGCGGGGTAGCACCAGCGATGCCGACCGAACGCCGTACCACTCGGGGTTGTCCACGCCGGGCGGTGTGACGCTACTGTCGCGCAGGGCCTTCGCCGCGGTGATGAGCTTGCGCCGCACCTGGATGATCGTCGCATCCGTGGTGCTCAGGTGCTCGCCGCCTCGGTCGTAGATGCGCCCCATGCTCTCGGTGACTGCCTGGTCCTGCAGCGGAATGGTCGGAATCCCGGTAAACGTCTTTGTGCGCTGGAGCTCGCGGTCGATCATGTAGTCGTTCGATCGGTTCGCGGCGGCCCGCCATCTGCCCAGGCCGTCGCTGGTGAACGGCAGGAACTGTGAGGAGTCATTCCGGTTCCAGAGCTGTCGCGGCTGCATTGGGGCCGTCGGATCGAAGCTCACCGACCACACCATAGTGTTGCAGTCGTCGAGAGGAACCCAGATGTGGCCCGGCACGCCGACGAACCCGCCGGGCGGGAAGTAGGTGTGGAAGGGGAACATGAACTGGGTGATTCGCCAGTAGTAGCTGTCTGGACCTTCGTCGCGCTGGGCGCCGTACATGATCCCGTATGGGGTATCCACCAGGTGGAGGCGTGGCTGCAGGTCCTCGTGGTACACGCCGTTATCGTTCTGCGGGCCTCGATCCTCGTCGGGGTCCAGGCGCGCGTGCAGGAAGTAAAGGTGTGAGGTGTCGATGTCGCCTTCCAGCGCCTGCACCCAGTTGCACTCGCGGATGACCGGCGTGAGGCTCCGCTGGTTGTCGGGGACGAGCGCCCACTCGAGCTTCGGCAGCTCGGGCGCGACGGACCGCGGGCCCATATAGGTCCAGATCATCCCTCCGTATTCGCGGCAGGGATACGCCACGTGATGAATCTTGTCCTTGAAGTTGCTCTCAGGCGGCTCGTTGGGCATGTCGACGCAGTTGCCCGCCACGTCGTACTTCCAGCCGTGGTACACGCAGCGCAGCCCCTCCGCTTCGTTTCGCCCGAAGAAGAGCGACGCCCCGCGGTGCGCGCAATGGTCGGCGAGCAGGCCCACGCGCCCGCCGCTATCGCGAAACATGATGAGATCCTCGCCCAGGAGTCGCACGCGCAACGGTGCGCCGTCACGCTCAGGCAGCTCGCTGGAGAGCATGACGGGAATCCAGTACTGGCGGACTAGCTCGCCCATAGGCGTGCCGGCCCCGACGCGCGTGAGAAGCTCGTTATCTGTCTTGCTTAGCATGTCGACCTCCTTTTAAGTTCGCTGGGCTACGATTCGAGTTCGCAATTCAGCCGCCCTCGGCTTCAGCCTCGCGGCGCCGAATTGCGGGTCGCTGGGCTAACGATCCTTCTTCATTCTTTTCAGCTCACGACGTCCCAGGTCTGCGAGGCCCAGGCCACGCGGCGGGGCAGCACATTGGTCAGGCGATTGCTGATCATCGTGACGGCGACGTCGTAAAACACGCCCATCTTGATCTGCTGCTCGGCGAAGAACCGCATCGCCTGCTCGACGAACTGCTTGCGCTCGTCGAGCGGAATGGTTCGCGTGTAGCGCTCGTAGAGCGCATCGTAAGCCGGATCGATGAGGCGCGAATAGTTGCCCGACGCTCGGAAGTTGTTCTCGGGGAGCCCCGCCCTCGAGCTGAGCGCGGCCTGCATGCCGCTGGTGCCGGCCGTGCCGCGCAGCGCCTGAAATCCCGGGTAGATCGCACGATACTCGGCATCCTGCTGTCGCTGCACAGGGATGATCACCGGGTCCGTGGCGACCCCGACTCGCTGCCAGTAATCGGCGATGGGCAGGATCGCCTTGATGTGGCTGGCGTTGTCGCCGGTTGTGCGGAGCTCGACGCTGAGCCGCTGCCCGGCAGCATCGTAGAAGAAGCCATCGGCGCGCTTGGCGTAGCCCTGGTCGGCGATCAGCTGCTCGGCCCTGCGGACGTCGAAAGCATAGTGGGGAACGCGCTCGTGGATGTCCCAGTACTGCCCCTCGGTGGGGGTGACCCACGCATGGGGAATCGAGGACATGCCGTGCAGGATGGTATCCACCATGGCCTGTCGGTCGATGGCCTGCAGCAGCGCCTGGCGGAACTGTAGGTTGCCGACGACGGCCGGGCTCGGGTTGAGGAGCTGCGGATGGATCCCGAACCAGGATCCGGGGTAGGCCTCAGCCTTGCCCTCGCGCCAGGAGTCGCGCGCCTCGACCGCCTGGTCGAGTGTGACGTCGCGACCGATGGTAAGCTCCACGGCCCCAGCCAGCACGTTCGCGATGCGCGTCGTCGAGTCGGGAATGAACTTCACCTCGATCTCGTCGATTTTCGGTCGCCCGAGCAGGTACTGGTCGTTGGCTTGCAGCGTCAGGTGGCTCCCGCGGATGAATTCTTTGATCTTGTACGGCCCCGTACCCACGAAATCCGTGGTCCAGTACTGCCACTCCCGATATCCAGCCCTGTCCTCCTGATATGCGCGAGCCAGGAGGTGCTTGGGGAGCGGGGACGCCAGCGTCGGCCCCGCCGATGAGCCGCCACGGGCGAAGAGGCCGTCGGCATCGATGAGTGGAGCCGTCCAACGAACGGTGATCGTGCGTGAATCGACGGCGTCGACGCCGCTGATGAGCGCGAACCTCTGGTTGTTGAACTCCACGAACTGCGGGTCTCGCACCATTTCCAGGCTGAAAAGCAGGTCGTCTGTCGTCAACGGGGTCCCGTCATGCCACTGCGCTCCAGGGCGGATGGTCCAGGTGGTCTCCATCCGGCCATCGGGGAAGAGCTTCCACAGCCCGTTGTCGAGCGTTGGCGTCGCCTCCGCCAGGAAGGCCTGACGTACGCCATTGGGATCGAGGTCCGTGAGGCCGACGCTGATCATCTCCTCGATCTCAGGCACTCCGGGCTGCCCGCTGCTGATGACGAGCGAGTTCGTGAGCGTGCTCGGGTCGGACTGGATCGCGGCGATCAGGCGCTTCGGCCCCCTGGTAGCAGGCGCAGAGGCCCCGTCACGGCGGGCAGTCTCGGACGCCGGCGCGCAGCTCGCAAGCGCCAGGCAGGCGAGCAGCGCTACCCCAATGAGACGCGTTCGTTTGAGCACGGAGCCCTCCTCGGCTGGTGTGAGCTAAGCATACGATCCTTTTTGCCAAGAGCGCGATCGCGTTGACCTCGATCTTGAGCTCGGGCCGGGCTAGCTCCCGTACCACGACCATCGTGCTGGCAGCCCGCGCGTCGCCGAAGATTCTGCCTCGTGTTTTCGTTGACGGTCGTGGAGGCGTCGCGGCCGCCTTCGGTGGTTCAAGTGGGCATAACTTCGCTTCTCATTGGGAATTGGCTTGCTCCTCGGTAAGTGTTGACGGCTGGATATCTGACGGGCAACCGATCGCGACGTGCCTTGTTACGCGTCAGCGGTGGTCTGGCGTGCCTGCTCGATCGAGGGAGCGTCCGACGGGGTTGGGCAGTCGATCATCAGCGGGACCGCCTACGCGGACTGCATCAGCCGACAACCCCACTTCATGGGCGCCCGCCGGCTGCGACACGCGGCCAATCAGCCGCAAGAGATTCCCCCCAAGCACAAGCTGTTCCGCGGGAGGAGGCAATCCCAAGGCTCGCACTTTCGCGAGCTCGACTCCCGGATGTAGCCAGGGTCCGTCGGACCCGAATAGGATCTTCCGCGGACCCGCGCGGCGAACTGCCTGCTCGAGAAGATCGAAGCGGCGGACTCCGGACGTATCCGCGTAGACGTTGGCGTGTCGCACAAGATGATCGATCAGGGCCAGTTGGGCCTGCCAGTCGTCGGCAAAGCTTCCCAGGTGTGGAATGACGAAGTCGACGCTCGGGTACTCCGTCGCCACCAGCTCTATCACCGAGACCTCACCGGTCACGTCGTAAAGGACCGGGAGCCCGAAGGCCGCGGCCACTTCGCAGACCTCCCGCGTAATCCGGGCGTCGTGGTGGTGCACCTTGATCCCGCAGAAGCCATAGTGCTCCACGGCCGTCCGCACGAGCGTGAAGATGCGGCCGCGGTCGCGCTGCGGATGGACGAACGCGAAGCCGTAGAGGCGTCCCGGGCGGCTGGCGACGATGCGCGCCAGTTCGCGGTTGGCGACAGCGTAGTCGGAGTGGAAGGCCGAGACGAGCACCGTGCGGTCGATACCGGCTCGGCGCGCTCGGCGGAGGTAGCTTCCGAGGGGCGCCGCTGTGTCCCACGGTCCGGTCAGCCCATCACCCATCCCCGCGTGACAGTGAGAGTCGATGATCATTGTGGGCCTCGCGCCACGCATCGCCAGCAATTGCGCGCGGGACCCGGAAGCCTCAACCATCTCAAGGCAGCGGCACAGTATTCGCCCGCGTTGTGGCCAGGCGAATGGCCTCTTCATAGGCCTGGACAGGCGGAAGATTCTTCTCGATTCGGAGCCACGCGTAGAGTACCAGCCAGGATCCATCCGCATGGCCGAAGTAGGTGTGGGCGTAGATGCCGGGGCGCCGCTGATCTCCACCGGCCACGCGGCCCATCGTCATCTGTCCGCCCCCGGCTCCTATCCAGGTCCGGGGTATGGCCAGGCCTCGGGCTGCCGGCGACGAAATCCAAGCGGTAAGTTGCGCCACAGCCTCGGCCTGCGGGGGCGTCGGCACCACGTAGCGGCCCTTGTGCGCCCAGCCGGCCCGGATGGTCCGCGTCCAGAGGAGGCCGGGGCGCAGATTCTCCGGGTAGTACGGGTTCACGACCTCCACGCCCACCGACCCGCTATTGTGGGTCGGGCCGGCGTGCCCGAGACTATCGTCCGCCAGGTCGCCATGCTGGGTAATGGCCCCGTCCGGGCCGAGGATCAAGTGCACGCCGAGGTTGCGCTGGCGAAGCACGGCCACGGTGTCGGCCACGCTCCGGGTCACGGTCTCGTGAACGACGAATTCGCTGATGACCCGCCCGCGTCGATTGCGGCCCCTGAAACGGAAGACGCGCGGGTCGACGAAGTTGGTGACCGAGAGCCCGACTGGAGGAGGAAGCGCCACACCGGCAACGACGAACTGGTCGGGCGGCAGCTGGGAGAACGGCGACGGGCCCAGCCCTAGGAACGGGGTGCGTGCGCCATCCGGCCGCGACGCACCCGCGGCGATGAGCGCCCGCTCCGTCAGTGGGCCGACACGTCCATCGACGGCGAGGCCTTGCCGCAGCTGGAAGCTCCGGATCGCGCTCCGAGTCTGGCTGCCGATGACCCCGTCTTCGACCAAGTGCAGCCCCAGAACCTGGTTGAGCGAGCGCTGGATCCAGTGCCCGTAATCGCGGCCACCGCGGCTGACTTCCCCGAGCATCGACATCATGGCATGCACTGTGCCCGCAGCATGTTCTCCATAGCGGCCCTCTTGAACAGGTCGATACCTATAGGCGCATATTTCGTCCGAAGCGCCTGCTTCCGCGCTTGATTCGACTGGCCCGCTGGGTTGAAGTTGCTGTTGCTGAAGGCAGCCAGGCTTTGGCGGCCGCGCGGCCTGCCTTGTGCATCCAAAGGACATGCCGGAAGCGCGGCCCCCACGGCCGGGGGAGCAGCAACCGGGGCAGGACGATAGACGTGCATGAAGATCTCCTGGGCCTTCACAAAGGGGCTGAGCGCCTGCGCCCAAGTGGCGGCGTCGATCCCCGAATCGACACAGAGAAACGCGAACTCCGCGAACAAGAAGAGGAAATCGGAGTTGGGCTCGCCGACTCCCTTCGCTTTCGCCTCGGGGTGGGAGCTTCGAAGGTCGCCGTTGGCGAATTGTTCGAAGCAGCTCTGGAAGCCGTCGAAGTCGATTGCCCCGGCCCCGTCGGGGAAGTACTCACGGTAGAGCACGAGCTGGGCGGCTGATAGCCGTCGAGCCCTGCTGTGGAGCGAATCGGCTGTCGCATCGAAAGGAACCGGGTTCGCCGCGGGAATTCGCCTGGCGAGAGCGGCCGAAGCCCGCTGGTCCCGACGTAGGATCAGCTCGTCGACCATTTTGCCGACGTCGGCGCCACGGTCATCTCGCTCCTTCTGGGTCATGTCCGGGTTGGCCGGCAGCCCGAAGAGAGGATCGCTCGGAAGGAACCGGAGGTCATACTGCGCGAAGAAGCTCTGGCAGGTGATCGGAATAAACACCTCCACTCGTCGATTACGCGCACGACCTACCGGCGTGGTGTTGTCCGCAACGGGTCGCTTCTCCCCGAGGCTCTGCGGGACGATGCTGATGCTTGCCGACAGGCCCAGGCTCAAGTCATCAATCGCTTTGATGAGGCTCGCTCGTGCCTCGTTTGCACGCCGCTCTCCCAGCCCAAGGTTGTAGGCAGGCGTGCCGGTTGGGTCGGTATGTCCCACGAGGCGGATGGAACGAATCGGCTGGGCGCTGGTTTGGCTCGCGATAACGAGGTGGGCAATGCGCTTGACAATTGGCCGATGGATCGTGGGAAGCGATGGCCGGTCAAACTCGAAACGATCCAGGACAACAAACGGTCGAACACGGATCCCGATAGGGGGCATGACGAAAGCGCTAGCTGGAGCCGCGACCAGTGCGCCGGGTAGTGGCGCGGCTCCGGCGGAGAGAAGAGCCGCTTCGGTCCGTGGACCGACGACTCCATCCGCTGCCAGCCCATGCCGCTGTTGAAAAGCACGGATCGCGCTGCGCGTCTGGGTCCCCATGATTCCATCTACGGCCAGTCGGAGGCCCAGAACCTGGTTGAGCGCTTGCTGCACCCACCGGACATATCCAGGGCCGGTGCGGGTCGCCTCTCCCTGCCAGGCTTCGTCGGCAAGCTCTGTGTCGAACGCCAGGGACGCCTCGTAACCGAAACGGCCATCCATCTCTTACACCTCCTGTCCGTATGCCCTATGGAGGCCCCGCGGGATCGATGACAGTCCAGGGAATTTGCCGTCTGAGGAAGGAATCAGTACCAGCCCTCGGGTTGTAGGGACGGATGCGCGCGCCCGTGGGAGGGGTGGTCCAGAGGGATCCGCCGGCGACGCCGTCGCGCACCGATCCAGGGGGTACGTTGAGGTGTTCGGCCCAGAGCTGCATCCGCAAGCGCTGTGCGAAAGTCAAGCCGGCAGGGTTGCGGTTCTCGAAGATGACGGCGTTGACCTCGCTGTCGTGCGTCCAGCCACGGTTGTTGCAGTTGGCGGAGCCGATAACCGCGAGCTCGTCGTCGAAGATCCACGTCTTGGCGTGGATGTACGTGTGTGGTCCGAACGTCGGTGGGGTGCCCGGGCGGTTTAGTGGGGTCGACAGGATGAACACACGCGCTTTGTGACCATGCGGACCAGCCTTCAGGCGATTGATGAAGTTCATCCGCCCTTCCCACACCCGTGGCATGTCGCTGATCCTCGAGTCGGGGATCAGGATCGTGACGTGCTGGAGCCGAGGCAGGGCCGCGTTGAGGAGCGCGGCGGCCTCCATGCTGACCAGGTACTGGTCCTCCATGTAGATGAAGCGCTGTGCGTTCTGAATCGCCGCTCGCAGCGTTTGCCGGATGCTCCGCTCGCGGACCCCCCTCGTACCTCGCGGCGGCTCATAAGTCCGTGTGATCCGCACCGCGCAGTTCCCCGCGGTCGGGCCGGTCGGGACCGTGCCGGGCGGAAGAGCTGGCGGGAGTGGCTCGCGGCGGCCTCGCAGGTCTCCTTTGCTACGGTCGATGGCCGTGTGGCCGGGGTTGGCGTCCCAGCGCCGAATGAACGTCGCCAGCAGATCATGGGCCGCCGGCCCCCTGATCTGGCAGTGAACGTCGTGCATCGGGTTGCCCCCACCGCTACTGCCACCGCTGCTGCTGATGACAGCGCCCGCGGACCCACTTCCGCCGCTACTGCCGCCACCCCCACCGGCGCGGGGCACGCGATCCGGATTGATATCGATGCCGCCGCAAAAGGCGATGAGTCCGTCCTCGCCCTTCACGACGAGGACTTTCTGATGGTGGCTGCCGACGTTCACCGGGCGAAAGGCGCTGAAGGTGTGGTTATCCAGAATGGCTGCGCCGCTGGCGAGGGCGTTGATGCGCCGCACCTCGGCGGTGTTCTTGGTCCCGAACTGATCCCACAGCATCGCGCGCACCTGGACCCCGCGCCCGGAGGCAGCGGCGAACAGCTGGCGGATCGTTGCGGGCGCGCCCGGCCTCGGCGGCACGAGCGGGAAGTCGTCGCTGAGCCACCAACCCAGGAGGTAAATGTAGTGCTGGTTGGTTTTGGCCGTCAGAATCGCCCTGTGCATCGCCTGGAACGCCGCCACCCCGTCGATCAAGAAGCTGACCGAGTTGCCCGTCCGCAGCTCCGGCGCGCGCATGATGGCAGTCCAGCGCGCCGGAGTGGGCGCGGCTAGCCTCGGTGCCGGCGGGGCTGGTGGCGCGGAAGACGCCGCCGCTCTCGTTAGCTCCCGATCTTCGGTTCCCGTTCCCGCCGCGCCTGCTCCTGGCGCTGTGGTTGCCCTCTGGAGCGCGGCCTGCCTCTGGAGCGCGGCCTGCGTTGGGGGTCCTACGATACCGTCGACGGGCAGCCCTTCCCGCCGCTGAAAGCTGCGGATGGCGCTGCGGGTCTCGGGACCGATGACGCCGTTCACGGGCAGATCGAGGCCGAGGACCGCGTTCAGCGAGTGCTGCACCCAGCGCGCATACTCGCTTCCCAGGGGGCTCGGCGCCGCGGCTGGCTCCTGCTCGACGCCGACCGGGCTGAGGATCGGCCAGGGCGCTGGATAGACCGGTGGCCGGGGCGGGCGCGGCCTTCGAGGCGGCCTGGGAGCTGGACCGGGCGGGCGCGGCCCGCCGGTTAGACGGCCAACTGGACCGGGCAGACGCGCGCGCCCGCCCATCCGAGCCGCACGCCCGCCCATCCGAGAGCCACCTCCGCGCTCCAATTCGCCCTCAGCGCCGATTTCCAGTGGGATCTCTTCGAACGTTTCCATGGCCTCATACCTCCATCGCTACAGCCCGGCGCTGCCGAGTGCTCCACGCGCTCGCCAGCGCCGCCACGACACGCTCGAGGTCCTTCGGTTCGTGGCGCGCGGTGATCAGCACGCTGATGCGTGCTCCTCCACGGTGATGCTCGCGGCGCAGGACCGTGCGCACTCCCATTTCCAGTAACCGCTGGTGTTGCTCAGCCGGGTCGCGGCCCGGGGTCGGCACGATGGTCTGCACCGGGAAGATCCCGCCCTTGGTGGCGAGTCCGGCCTTACGAAGCAGGGCCTGGAAAAAACGAACCAGGCCCCACAGTCGCCGCCGTAGCGCATCGCCGCGCCGCGCGTTGATCGCCAGCGCGCGCTCGGCGGCGCGGAGAGCGGCAATGGATGGCGGGCTGCTATGGACTCGAGTGTCGCTCCGTTCCTCGAAGCGCTCGATGGCCGGTCCGCTTCCCGCGAGGGCGGCGAGCGGCGCGCCGAAGCCTTTGGCCAGCGAGCTGACCACCAGCACGTCCGAGCCCCCAATCCTGTTCCAGCGCAACGACCCACCGCCGCCGCTCCCGTAGGGCGCACCGGGGGTTGGGGTCTCACCCAGGATCCCGAGCGCCTGCGTGTCGTCGATGACGAGCTGCCCAGCGCGAGCCCGGGCGGCGGCGAGGTACTCCCCCAGCGGCGCTGCCCCGCCACAGGCGGGGCAGACGCCGTCAGCCACGACGAGCGGCGCGCGCCGTGAGCCCGCGTCGCGACCCAGAAGCTGGCGTAGCTGGGACGGGTCATGGTGGGCGAATCGGCGGACCGGGATCCCGCGCGCCGCGGCGCGCTCAACGCCCCAGCGCGCGACCGGATAGGTCCCGGCATCGAGGTAGATCGCGGTCCGGCGCCGGTCGAACATCCCGAACAGGTCCCAGAACAGGTGCAGCGTCGATGGCGCGAGGGTCGCCCGCTCGCAGCCCTGGAGCGCCGCCAGACCTCCGGCGACTGCCCTGGCGTCGGCCGGTTCACCCAGCGCGGCGGGACGCCCCATCGTGATGCGGTCCCAGGGCCGAAGCGCTTCGCTCGGGTGGCACAGCCCCAGGTAGAGCGATGACGTGAAGTCGAGCACGGCCCCATCACGTGTGGTCATCTGCCCAGCTCCCCGGCTCCGCCTCCTCCGTAGCCCTTCAGCGTCCCGCGGGCAGTCGTCGGTTCGGTGCACGCGCCGGCGCATTCGCTGGTGCCGGCGACGGGAGAGCACCCGCCGGCGCGGATCTAGGTGGCAATGTCGCCGCCCTCTCTGCCCCGGGAAGGGTGCCGCGCTGCTGTTCCAGCTGGCGACGCAAGTGCACCGACGGCTGCAGGGCGCGCTCCGCGGCCGACCGGCTGTCGGTAACCTCCGCGCTCAGGTCGACGCCAGTCACTGATCGGTAGGCGTGGACGTAGCCCTGGATCTCCGCGCGCCAATAGCGCGCCCAGTTTCGAGCCTGGTCCGGCAGGATGTTGGGATCGTTCCACTGTGCATACCGGATCGAGAGCGCGATCTCCTCGCCGTAGCGGCCCAGGTTGTGGAAGTGCAGTACCGAGGTGTCCGTCCAGCCCTGAAGGTTTTTCATCGCATCTGCCCGGTGCATCCACACCTCGGGGTAGTCGACCATGACCCGGGTCGGCAGGAACTCACGGAACTCCGGACGAGCGAGCAGCCACTGCTCCACCAGCATCTCTTGGCGAGCCGTGGACGGAAGATCGCCGAACTGGTTGTGTGCGCCCTGCGACAGGATCAGGTGGACTTCCTGAAGTGCACTGAGCAGGGGGAAGCCGTCTGAGATCACCGTCGTGTCGTCGTCCTGTTGGAAGAAGAGCGTGCAGCGGTAAAGCAGGTTGTGGAATGCTTCCATGAACTTCGACCGGCTGTCCGCCGGTCGGAGAGTCGGCACCGCCTGACCGTAGAGCGAGATCCCGTAATGGTGGTCGTACTCGTACGCCCGCCGCACGAGGCTGAGCCGGTGCTGCTCGTCCTGGATGTAACCCCACAGCAGGTTATTCAGAGGCCGCAGTGGATCGGTCTCGAAGTTGGCTAGCGGGTCGCGGTCGCCCGGCCCGCGGATGTTCTGGAAGCGCCGGGTGATGGCATTCATCGTCTGGACGAGCATCCCCTCCTCATGCCAGTAGGACCAGATCAGCTCGAGCAGAAGAGGCGACGTGAGCTTCTCCTCCAAGATCCCGTAGCACTCCTCCGGGAACCCGATGGCTTGCCCGTCCTCTACGCCGACGAAATAGTCCTTCTTGATCCCCTGATCGCTCAGGGTCTTCCTGACGAGTGCCAGGTAGGGGATGGTGAGAGCGGTGCTCCCATCCGCGCGAACCAGGTACCTTCGGAGGGCGGCCGGGTCGATTGCATCCCTCCCGACGCTTAGCCTACGGGCAGCGTCGTCAAGTTCGGCATCGGTGAACGTGTTGAAGCTGGTATCCAAGGGAATCTGCATTCTCGTGAGAAGGAACGCCTCCGTCGCCACTTTCAGATAGCGGTAGGCCTCCGTGTCGTTGAACGGCAGGGCCCTGCGACCCCGCAGGCCCCCAAAACCTGTGCGTTGCGAGTAGAGGTCCTGGAACTCCTGCTCTTCGTAACTGTCCGGCTGGATGTTGCACAGCACGTAATCCATAACGCGCTTGTATTCGTTGAACGCGAGGCCCCTGGAGCTGCGCCTGATTCGTATCCAGAGTCCGACGTCGTCGGTCAGTGCGGCCGTCGAGCGACGAAGGCCCACAGTTGTGCTATCACGAAGGGTGTCGCGGATTTCTCCGACCGCCTCAACCACTTCTTCGGCGCGTTCCGTGAGCGCTGCGGCGATAGTCTGCGCTCCCTCAACCAAGGCGGTGGCCTGGGGCAGACTCGCTGGGTCCTGAACATAGAAGTCCAGTCTCGCCTCTTCCGCCTGGGCCCGTCTGCCTGCGGGGATGACCCGAACTACCAGGGTCTGCTGGCCGTGCGGGCACGTGCGGGTGTCCCAGACGGCCAGGTGGAGGTGCGGTTCGCCCGGTTGGGGGTGGGTAAGCGGGCCAAGCCTTGCCTCCCAGTCTCCCCAGTCGCATCTCCAGTCGCCCTCGATGTCGGTTTCGACGCTGAGGCGGATGAGTTGCCCGGGGGTGCACCCGTATGTCGTAATGCCGGAATCGTTGAAGACGGCGTTCAGCGTTGACGTCATGGATCCCTCCTTCTTGGATCTACGAGCTATGAGCCTGGGCGTTCGGCGTGCCAACAACTCGGTGGTTCAGCGATGGCTCTCCTCTTCTCCCCTTAGCGCACCCCCAGACCCACAACCGCTCGCTCGTCGATCGGGCCCGAAGCCTGGAGTCGCGGAGCGACGCGGATCGCCGAGCGGTCCAGCGCGCTGCGAAGCGCCCAGTGGGTCAGCAGCTCGCCCAGGATCAGGCTCTCGGACTCCGGGCTAATGGCGCCGTCGGCGCCAGCCTGGCCGATGACGGCGCAGGCCAGCGACGGCGGCGCCGCGTACATTTGCTGCCGATCGGCATGCCAGCCCTGATAGAGCGCCCTCAGGCGCGCCGGCTGCCGCTGCGCTGCGCTCAGTACCTCTCGCAGGGACTTGCCGCGCAAGGCGGCCGGACGATGCTCGACCAACAGCGTTGCGACAGCCGGTAGGCTCGCCTCCAGCGTCTCGAGCAGGTCTCGCCTGGCGGGATCCAGGCTGTCCAGGGGGTACAGCGCCGTCCACAGCTGTGAGAGGACGTCCCACTGGACGTCCGGGTAGAGCGCTTTCCCCATCGCGCAGCTCATCTTCACGCGGATCCAGGGCGTCGCATGAGGGTCGCCGAGATTCACCTGAAAGACGAAAAAGCGGGGGAGGCTAACGACTCCCATCAGCCCATGGGTCGCCGCGATCCCCACGCGTCCAACAGACCAGAGGTCCGCGACGGTCTCTGACACCCAGCGCTCCCAGCAGCGCCACACGATCTGCTCCTCGCCGCCCCGCTGCTGCAAGCCGCGTAACACAGGCTGCAGCGACTCGACGAGTCCCAGCAGCGCTGCCCCCTGGTGGCCGACTTCGTGGATCAGCGACGAGGCAACGCCAGTGCCTACCATCCGCTCGCGGGGCACTCGGATTATGGCCACGGGGTTCTCCGGGCCCCCCGGAAGCCGAGTCCGCGCCCTCCGGATCGCTGCGCCGTGGCCGCGATCCAGGTAGCACATGACTGGTGGCGTCTCGTAGTAGCCGCCGGGCAGGCCGAGCGCGTCGGCAGCCACGGCGTCGAGTCCGGAGAGCCAGACGCCGGTCTCGTGTTCACTCCGCTGCGTCATCACGTCGGCGAAGATGTCGAACTGCGACAGGATGGCGTTGAACTGAAGGCGGAGAAATGTGAACCGGCGCTGGGCCTCTGCGGGTGGGGCCCGGCGCGCCTCGGGCCCGCGCAGCCAGCGAACGTACTGGCGCACGAGTCGCCCCAGCGCGCGGCGCCCGCGCGCCACATGACGCTCGACCGCTGTCTGCGCCTCGAACGAGACGGCAGCCGCGGGCACCATCGTCTCGGAGAGCGCAAACGATCTCACCCGCGCGAGGCGGGTAAGGAGCGCTCGCGCCTCCCACTCCAAGAGCCGCAGCGCGCCAGCACCGGCGGCCACTGACTAGGCTCCAACCAGGACGATGCGGCTTCCGCGTCGGTACCACCGGCCCGTGCGCCGACCACCGGCCAGGCCGTCGATTCGGCCGAACGCGGGCTGGCCAATCGGAGGCTGGCCAAGCGTGGGCTGAGCGATCAGCCCGGGTGCGTGCAGCTGTGCTGCCGCCCGGATCGCTGCCTGGGCGGCAGCCTGCGGTGAGGCCGTTGGTGGGGCAGCCACTGCTTGTCGCACCGTCTCTCCACCGAGACGCACGATCCGTCGTGCCACCTCGAACTGCTGGTCCTCGTCGCTCATGCCCTCCAGCTCCAGGCCGAACATCCTTCCGGCGGCGCCCGCGAGCTGGCCTCCCATCATGCCCCCGACGCCCGGCAAGACCAGGTTGCCAAGGGCGGCGCCGGCCATCGGCAGGGCCTGCTTCGCCACGCCCTTCAGCATGCCGCCGATCGTCCGACCGAGCGGCGACCGGATCGCCTGGCCGACGACGCGAGTAGCACGCCGTATCAAATTGCCGATGAATTGCTCCAGCTCCTCCTCGCTCATGACCTCTAGGAGCTCCGTGGCGAGGTCTATCTCATCGGCTTCGCTGAAGATGCCCTCGAAGGTGGCCTCCGTCTCGCCGCCGTAGTACTCCTGCTCGTATGTGTATTCGCCGTATTGGCCGGTTTCCATTGGGACCTCCCCACCCCAGTACTCAGCCTGGGTTCTTCCAATGTCGTGCACGGCTTCCTCCTTGGAAATTTCGGATTCGAAGGTTGTGTCTGTTGACGCTCTGCCCCGTCGCTCATCCGCGTATAGGCTCCCCCCGATCGGCAAGCTCAGCCGACACTCTAGCCACGGGGCCTCTAGTGGAATTCGCGGCGTGGCTCTAGGGGCGTTCTATTGGGGCGAGCGGTTTGCCATCTCTTCGAGCAAGTACACGGAGGTGGCGATCCCACGGCGAAAGTTCGGGAGATGAAATTTCTCGTTGGGCGCGTGCATGCGATCGTCCGGAAGGGCGAACCCCATGAGCACGACGGGTAGGCCCAACTGCCTCTGCAGCATGCTAGCGACGGGAATGGTGCCGCCCGAGCGGCGGAATACTGGCGCGACACCGAAGCCCCTCTGGTACGCGCGGGCGGCCGCCCGCACGGCTGGAAGCCGTCGGTTGACGACAGCCGGGTCCGCCAGGAGCTTGGTGCGCACGGTGGAGCGAACGGTGGGCGGTGTGGCGCGGGCGATGTGGTCGCGTACGAGCGCCTCGACCTCCGCGGGTTGCTGTCGCGGCACGAGACGGAAGTTGAGCTTCGCCGTTGCCCGCGCGGGAATCACCGCCTTGACGCCAGCCCCTGCGTATCCCCCGGTGATCCCATTGACGGTCAGCGCCGGCCGGATCGTCGTTCGTTCGTAGAGGCTGTACTCGATTTCGCCCCAGTCGCGCTCAGCGCTGGCGTCGTGAAGGATGTTGTTGTCGCTGGGGCCGACGCGCTCCATATACGCCAATTCCGCTTCGCCCGGCTCCACCACGCGGTTGTGGAAGCCGGGTATCGCGACGCGCCCGTCGGCATCGTGCAGGGTCGCGATGATCTCGCACAGGGCCTGAAGGGGGTTGTGGACGGCACCCCCGAACTGCCCGGAGTGCAGATCTCTCGCGGGACCGCGCACCTCCAACTCCAGACTCAGGGCTCCTCGGAGGCTATAGGTGACGGCCGGGCGGTCGGGCGCCAGTATGGGCGTGTCCGAGAGCACCGCCACCTGTGCCTGCAGTGCGTCCGATCGGCGCGTCAGCAAGGCGCCGAGGTTCGGGCTGCCGATCTCCTCCTCGCCCTCAAAGAGGCAGACGACGTTCACCGGCAGCGCCCCCGTGGTGTGCAGGTACGACTCCAGCGCCTTGACGTGCGCGAAGAGCTGTCCTTTGTTGTCCGAAGCCCCGCGTCCGTAAATGTCCTCGCCGCGCACGATCGGCTCGAACGGCGGAGAGGTCCAGTCGTCTAACGGATCTGGTGGTTGGACGTCGTAATGACCATAGATCAACGCTGTCGGTCGCCGGCCAGCGTGCCGCCACTCCGCCAGTACCGCTGGATGTCCTCCGGTGGGCGCGATCTCGACGCGCTCGAGGCCAATACGGGCGAGGTGTCGCGCCAGCCATTCGGCGCACTGATAGAGGTCCTGTGCGTGCTGGGGCTGGGCGCTGACGGTGGGGAAGCGGATGAAGTCCTGCAGCTCCGCGACGAAGCGCGGCCCGTGCGCCCGTGCGTAGGCGGCGGCTTCGTCCGCACCATAGGTTTCACGGAAGAGTGCGATGCGGCCGGAGTGGGCAGCTAGTTGCGTGCTCGCCCGGCCGCGGCTGGTAGGGATGGCAGCACTTCCCCACGGAGAATTCTCTCGAACAGCCCCCGCGTCTCTGGCATGGGGCGAACGCCCAAGTCTTCACGGAGCACGCTTTCGCAGCGGCGATACTGGCGTATTGACTCAGAGCGCCTGCCCTCGCTGGCGTAGGCGCGCATCAGTTGCTGATAGGCGCTCTCGTCACAGCGATTCTGCTCGAGAATCCTCAGCGCCCAGGTCGAGGCGGTTTCGAAGTTGCCCGTGCGCTGATGGTGGTCGGCCAGCGCCGTGCACATGCTCAAATAGGCCTGGGTTAGCTGCTCGCGACGAACCTGCGACCAATCGGCGTAGACGTCCTCCGGCAGGAAGGGCCCCGTGTAGAGGCGACATGCCATCTCATAGTGCGGAACCGCGTCCTCACCACCCACCCGCTGGCCAGCCGCATAGCCGGCTAACACCTCGTCGGCATCGATTTCGATCGTGGCCGACGAGGTGAGCCCGTACACGCCGTCTTCATGCACCAGATATCCAGCGCCCTTCTGGGTGGCGCAGCTCCCGTTCAGCGTTTGTCGCAAGGCGCTCGTGGCGCAGTGCAGCTTGTGGCGAGCGACCTCTGGACGATCATCCGGCCACAGCACGTCCATGAGGACGTCGCTCGTCTCCCGGTGGCGCCCATGAGCGGCCAGGTAGCGCAAGATCGTCTGTCCGCTGCGGTTGTGACACGGGGGAATTCGCTCCTGCGACCGGTGCACTTCGAAGACACCGAGGCAGCTAATACGAAGCCCCGGCAGGGTGCCATCGGTGCTCATGGTGAGCCGAGGCGGGCGGGCGTCGGTGCCGAGAGCAAGACTTTGGTCGTCGGCGGGGCGTGATCCGTTGTCGGGAGCTCCCTCCTTCGATAGGAGCTCTTCGAGGACCTCGAGCCGATCGCGTTGCTCGATGCTGGCCATGGCAAAAGACTGGCTTGCCTCGTGGAGCGCTGCCTGTGCCTGCCAGTAGCCCTCGTGCCCTTTGATGAACGCATTCATCGTGTTGGCGAGCCGCGCGTGGCTGTCTGGAAGCTGTTGGCAGGCTAGAGCGAAATGAACGATCGCATCGTCGTACAGCCCCTGCCTCGCGCATTGCAGGCCAAGCTCGATTTGTGGCAAGGCGTTGGTTTCGTCTACGCCCTCGTTCTTCGCCAACAGTTCCATCGCGCTGCCTTGCTTCCTGGATCTACTCGGTTTTTTCCAAAAGGCTATTCGCGAAGGTGCGATATGGACTAATAGCCGTGAGGGGTTCGGTGTCCTCGCAATCGTAGTGGGGTCTCTCTGTGTTGTTTACGGGCGCGGTTCTATAGTCGCTCTATGGAAGCGAGCCGACCTAGCGCATGCGTACCTCCTTCTGATGAGCAGCCCGGCCGACTGCCTCGGCCGCCGGCATTGGTAGCGTTCGAACGACGACATCACCTACGCGCGGTCGGTTTGTCCGAGTAGGTCCAGATCTTCGGCCAAGGCCTCGTTCTATGGAGAAGCAGTGGCCGTGCCCCCTCAAGACAAGAAAGGCTGGAAGCGGACTGGAATGCGACGAGAGTAGGCCTGGCGCAGTGCGCGTCGCATCTATAGAACTACACATGGCAACTACACGCTTTGCATCGGGGAACACCTTCCAGAGGCCGTTTTCCAGCGTAGCCGTCGCCTCAGCCATGAAAGGCCACGCACGCCATCCTCGGCTGGTGTCAGCGAAGCATACGGCGTCGCATCATTTCAGGTCCCATTTGTGAACGTTCCAGGCGAGATTCCCGTGCGTATGGAAGTTGAGCAGCCGATTGCTGATGAAGAGCGGCAGGGCGTCGTAGAAGAGACTCCTTCTTGCCCGCGCTGAAGTCCATCAGGGCGCGGGTGCAGGAGAGCGGCGTCTCGATCAGCCTACGTCGTCGGTCCGTGGCAGCCAGCGCGCTGACACCCAGTCGCAGGCGTGTCCCCATGCCGGTTACTTCACATCCCAGAGCTGCGAATTCCAGGTCTTCGCCGCGGCGCCGGATGCCTTCGACGGCACCAGATTCTCCACTCGATTGGCGATGACGGCGAAGCTCGGGTCGTGGAACAGATTCAGCACCGGTAGCTGGTCGGACATGATCCGGAAGACCGTCTGCAGCTCCTGGGCCCGCTCCTGGATCGGGATCGTCACCAGGTAGTGGTCGGCGGCAGCGTCCAGCTCGCCGTTTCGGTATCGGCCACGGTTGTTCCCGATCCAACGGTTCTCCGGCAGCGGGTGTTGTGAGCCCTGGTAGTTGGGGAGACCCGAGGACATGCGTCCGGAGTGGCTGCGAAGGTGGAACGCGGGAAACGTGTACTGGTATTCGAGCTCGCGCACTCGCTGCCGGGGGATGACCACCGGCTCAACGCCGATGCCGAGTCGCTGCCAGGCGTCGTTCACGGCGAACATCGGCCGCTGCGCCTCGTCGCCGGGGTCCGACCGCAGCTCGACTACGAGTCGCTGGTCGGCAGCGTCGCGAAACACCCCGTCCGGGCCCCGCGTGTAGCCGAGCGACTCGATCGCCGCCTGGGCGCGGCGCGGATCGTAGTCGTAGCGGATGACGCTCTGCTCGATCCACGGGTACTCCGGCTCCTGCGGACCGAGGAACGTGTGCGACACCAGGCCTCGGCCACCGAGAAACTGGTCGACCATCTGCTGCCGGTCGATCGCCTGCAGCAGCGCGCGGCGGAACTGCACGTCCCCCACAATCGGGGGATTCGTCCCCAGGAACTGGACGAAGACAACCTGGCTGCCCGAGAAGCGACTGACGACGCGGCCGTCCCTCCACTGCTGCTCGACGACCACCGCCTGATCGTAATCGAAGCCACGGCCGAGACTCAGGTCGACGGCCGCAGCCATGATGCTGGTCGTCAGCGCAACGACATCGGGGAAAAGCTTGAGCTCGATCTCGTCGACCTTCGGCCGGCCCAGCACGTAGCGGTCGTTCGCGCGCAGCAGCACCGGTACACCAAACGCGCTTTCCTGCAACCGGAACGGGCCGGTGCCGACGAAGGCTTCCGTCCAGTACGGGTGGTGCTCGAAGTTGGCCTTATCCTCGGTCGCGGCCTGTTCGAGGATGTGCTTCGGAATCGGCAGCGCCACCTCGCGGCTGAATAGCGTATCCGCGTCGATGTACGGCCGGGACCAGCGCACGGTGATCGTGCGCTCGTCCGGCGCATGGGCGCCCTCGATGGAGGCATATGCGGGCCGCCGGGTAAGAGGCAGCTCTCGGTCCAGAACCGCCTGAATGGTGAACAGCAGATCGGCCGATGTGTAAGGGGCGCCGTCGTGCCACACAACCCCCGGCTTGATGCGCCAGGTGGTCTCCATCCGTCCATCGGGGAACACCTGCCAGAGGCGGTTCTCGATGGTTGGGATGTCTTCGGCCAGGAGCGGGCGGAAGATCCGGGTGTCGTCGGCCTCGCTCAGGCCTCTGCTCACCAGCTCCTCCGTGGTGTCGTCGGCCCCGGAAGCGGTGCCGATCGAGTTGTAAAGGGCCGGCGGATCCCCGAGGATACCGAGGACGACGCGCTTGCTGACCGACGGCTGCTGGCCAGCGTCCCGAGCGCGGAGATCGGAAGGCTGCTGCAGGGCTGCGCAGCCGACCGTTGCCAGGATCAGGAGGCAAATGATCGGCGCTTGCCACGGGGATACCATTCTAGTGTGCGACGGGTGAGTTCTAGACGACGCGAGCATAGCGTCCTCCCAGTAGATGCCGGCTCGTCCGGCCGACGGTTCCTTCGACGCCCGCGACGATACCATACCTGGCGTGGTCTGTCCTGACACCACGCGGTGGCCGAGCAACGAACTGGCGTAAGCTGTCACCTACTGCCGAAGGGGAACGCGAGGTCGGAGCCCAGCGACCCGCAATTCGGCGCCACGAGGCTGAAAGCCGAGAGCGGCGAGTTGCGAACTTTCAGAGGAGGCATTGCGATGGCCGAGACACAGGTGCTGAACGGCGAGGAGACACTTCAACGCTCGGAAGGGCGTGTACAGCCTTACGAGCAATGGAAGAAGGACGAGGGGTTGCCGTCCTACCGCGGTTTCTGGATCGAGAACCTGTACGACCTCGAGCTCACGCCGTGGGAGTCCCGTGGCGGCTCGGCCGCGTTCGTCAACCTCGAAGGGACCGGCGGCTTCAATGACGCCTACGTCTACGAGCTGGCGCCAAAGGAATCATCCACGCCGGTCAGGCACATCTACGACGAGACAGTCTTTCTCCTCAAGGGGCAGGGCGCTACCACGGTGTGGATCGACGGCATGCCGAAGCAGACCTTCGAGTGGCGCGAGCGCAGCTTCTTCTCGATTCCGGTCAACGCCTACCACCAGTACCACAACCTCTCCGGAACCGAGCCGGCGCGCTTCGTGGCTATCACCGGCGCGCCACGGGTAATCAACAGCTTCCGCAATCGTGAGTTCGTCTTCGACAACCCATTCGTGTTCCGCGATCTATTCGATGGCGAGGCGGGCTACTTCCAGGAGACCGCGCAGCCGGTTGGCCGCCGCGCGTGGAACACCAACTTCGTGGGCGATGTCCTTGCGCGCGGCCCGGTGGCGGTGATCGGTGAGGGTGAGGATCGACCCAAGACGATGCGAATGAGCACCGGGTTCGTATCCGTGAATCAGGCGCTCAGCTTCTCCATGGTGAACAGCACCATCGCCGCGCACAGCTCGTCGTGGCCGATTGGTACCTACAAGCCATCCCACCGCCACGGTCCGGGCATCCATATCGTGATTCTGGCCGGCCAGGGCTACACGCTGATGTGGGAGGAAGGTCGACCCGTTCAGCGGTATGACTGGAAGCCCGGCAGCTTCTTGGTGCCTCCGGATGGCTGGTTCCACCAGCACTTCAACTCAGGCACCGAGCCGGTCACGTTTCTGGCCATTGGTTCCGAGAACGATGCTCCGCGTCCAAGCGGCCAGCCCTACCATATTTTCCGCAGCACCAAGGATGGCGGGGATCGCATTTTCTACGAGGACGAGGATCCCGCGATTCACCTCGACTTCGAGGCAGCTTTGGTGAAGCTCGGCGTTACGTGCAACATGGGGAAGATCCATCCGTTCTGCACACAGCAGTAGCCACTCACCGCAGGTCCCACTCGTGCACGTTCCAGGCCAGGTTCCCATGCGGATGGAAGTTGAGTAGCCGATTGCTGATGAAGAGCGGCAGGGCATCGTAGAAGAGACTCAACACGGGAAGCTGCTCGCCGAAGTGCCGAACGATTTGCCCGGCCACCTGCATCCGCTCCGCCCACGGGATCGTCGCCTGGTATCGATCGATGAGGCTGTCGAACTCGGGGTTCTGGTACCGGCCGTTGTTGGTTCCCTGGTAGTTTCGCTCGGGCACCCGGGCCTGGGCGCTGTGCAGCGCAACCAGTCGTTCAAGGCCGTTGTTCTGTCGCAGCACGAGGAACGAGGGGAACGTTGCCTGCTCCTGGGCATCCGAGGCGCGGCTCGCGGGTAGGGCTACCGGCTCCGCCGCGACGCCAATCTGCTTCCAGAAGTCGACCAGTGGGAACAACGTCTTGTGGTGAATGTCCCGCTGGGCATAGGACCGGACTTCTATCTGCAGCAGCTGCCCAGTCGAATCGCGGAGCATCCCGTCCGCTCCGCGGGTGAATCCCAACTCGGCCAGCATCCGGCTCGCCCGCGTAGGGTCGTATTCGTAATGCACGCTACTTGCCCTGGTGGCCTCGAGCTCCCTGGTGCCCGGGCTGAAGACGTTGTCGGACACCGGCAGAAGACCGTTCATGAGCGTATCGACCAGCTGTTGCCGATCGACAGCGTGGAGCAGCGCCCTGCGGAACTGCACGTTTTGCACGATGCGCGGCTGGGGGTCGATGGACTGCGGGTACGCCACGACCCAGCCGGCCGGGTCCATGACGGCGTGCCCGTTGCGCCACTGCTCCTGCACCGTCAGCGCCTGGTCCATCCCCACCACCGAGCCGTACGGCATGTCGAGCGCACCGGACAGCATGTTCGCGATCAGGGTATTGCCGTCCGGAATGAAGCGCACCTCGATTTCGTCGATCTTCGGCCGCCCGAGCACGTAGGCGTCGAACGCGCTCAGCACCAGGTGGCTGCCGCGCACCCACTCCTTCAGCCGGTACGGGCCGATGCCAACGAACTCGTCCGACCAGTACCGCAGCTCGGTGAAGGTCGGTTTGTTGGTGAGGTACTCCTGCTGCAAGAGGTGCCGCGGCAACGGGTTGGACCGACTGCTGTTTCCGATCATGCTGAACAAGGCGTCTGCGTCGACGAACGGCTGCTTCCACGTGACTACCGCGGAAAGCCCACGGGCTTCGACACGCTCGATCAGGTCGATACCCAGCATGCGGAATTGCGGCAGTTCCCGATCGCTCAAGACATTGATGGTGAAGGCCAGGTCCTCGCCAGTGAAAGGGGTCCCGTCGTGCCAGGCAGCACCGGGGCGAATGGAGTGCGTTGTCTCCATTCGCCCATCAGGGAATAGCTTCCAGAGGCCATTCTCAATGGAAGGGACCGCCTCCCCCACGGTTGCCCGGAGCGCCTCCTGGTGGTCCTGGACCGTCAGGCCGGGAAAGACGAAGTACGCCAGCCCGGCCTGCGTGACGGAGATCCGCTGGGTTTCGATCGCGAGGTTAAAGCCGACTGGCTCGCTGACGACCGCCAGGACGAGCCTCTTGGGGCCCGCGGACGATTGCGGAGAGGAAGGCGCTTCCGGCCCGCGAGGGGTCGCGGCGCCCGGCCCGCAGCCAACCACCACGATCATGAGGGGAACCGCCAACAAACGACGTACGGTATTCAGCATTAGTGCCACCTCCCAGACGAGAGCCGCTCACCCTGAGCCTGTCGAAGGGCGAGCAGGGAATTGCGCAACCTCAGGCTCATGGTTCGACAGGCTCACCATGAGCGGGTCTCTACGTTCATCAGCGGGTTCTCTACAGGCCGTAGAGCGCCCGGGCGTTGTCGTCCAGGATCTTCGAAATGGCTGCCGCCGTCTCCTCGCCCTGGGTCTTGAAGTAGCGCAGCGCCTCGATCTCGGTGGCTGTGTCGTTGTGGCCGTAGTCCGTGCCGACGATGAGATTGCCGTCTCCCGCGTACTTCAGCACGTACGGGAGGTCGTCGTCGGTCTGACAGGTCACGTACAGCCGGTTCTGCCGCAGAACGCCGTAACGGTCGAAGGGCTGGCCTGTCCGCTTCTCCATCCGACGCGCGATGTCGTGGATCGTGCCCGGCACCCACTGGGACGCAGCCTCGATGAAGCCGATGCGCAGCTTCGGGAATCGGGCGGGGATGCCGTGGAAGACGAGCGAGTGGAACGCGCTGACCACCGCGAGCTTGGCCCGAGAATAGCCGCCCTCGGTCGCGAAGAGGTCTTCCCAGAGGAAGCTATGGTTGCCGGCGTGGATGCACAGCGGCATGTCCAGCTCGGAGAGCGTCTCGTACAACGGATAGAAGTAGGGGTTATCGAGGCTCATATCGCGCACGATGCCGCACGAAAAGGCGGCACAGGCGCCATGCTCGCGCGCCCGACGCACCTCATCCAGCGTCGCATCCATGCTCATGGTCGGCATGACCACGGCCCACCGCAGACGGTTCTTGCCCTGGCTCCAGATGTCCGCGAGCCAGCGGTTGTAGCTCTGGGCGAGCGCAAGCTCGACGTCGGGGCGGGTGGTTAGCGGCCGCAAAAAGACGGACGGGTAGAGGACCTGGACGTCGATCTCGAGTTCGTCCATGTGTCGGAGACGGGCCTCTACGTCCGCTAGCTCGCGCGATTCCTTCGGCGTGTTGGCGCCGACGTTCGTCTGCCCGTGGACGCGCCCCTCGAACATCCAGTAGGTCTTCGCGGCACCGTTGCCGTCGCGCTCGCTGACGACCCGCGGCATGAGCTCGCGAGCCGCCGCGTCGACGTACGTCCAGGTGCGCTCGCACTCGATCACGTGGGCGTCGGAATCGATCGTCATCATCGTTGGCCTCCATTCTAGGTGAGGCTGTTCGAGGTCAATCCTCTACCGTCGCGGGCTTCGTGTCAACAGTCCATCGCCTTTCTTTAAGGAAGGACGCCGGGTAGGATGGCATCTGCAGGAGATCAGTTGGGACGGGAGGACGACGATGCGAACTGCGAGGGTCCTGTACTTCGGCGGGGTGATCGGCGCCGCGGCGTTCTTTGCCGCCATGCTGGTTGCGGTGAGCGCGTGGCAGGCCATGGGCCAGACGCTCCCGTTTGATAGTGACGACCTGACGGGTGTGGTGGCTGGCCCGAACGGGCCGGAAGTCGGCGTGTGGGTGATCGCGGAGACGACCGACCTGCCGACCAAGTATGTGAAGACCGTCGTCACCGACGACCAGGGCCGCTACCTGCTGCCCGACCTGCCGAATGCCAGCTACACCATCTGGGTGCGCGGCTACGGGCTGGTCGACTCGCCGCGCGTCCGCGCGAACCCGGGTCGGGCCCTGGACCTGAGGGCGGTGGTGGCGCCCAACCCGCTCGCGGCGGCGCAGTACTACCCCGCCGGGTACTGGTACTCGCTGGCGAACGTGCCCGCGGCGAGCGAGTTTCCGGGTACCGGGCCGGATGGCAACGGCATCGAGATGAGCAGCCAGCAGGAATGGCTCTTCCGGATGAAGATGGGCGGCGGCAGCTGCGGCGGGTCGTGCCACAACGTTGGCATGCGATCCATGCGCGAGATCCCAGAGAACCTGCTCCCGCTCGGCTCGGTCGGGGCGTGGGATGAGCGCACCCGGTACGGGCAGGCCGGCGTGAACATGACCAGCACCTTGAACGCGATGGGGCGGCGCCGAGCGCTGGAGATGTTCGCGGACTGGTCGGATCGGATCGCGGCCGGTGAGATCCCACCGGCGCCGGCCCGGCCGCAGGGCCTCGAGCGCAACGTCGTGATCACGCAGTGGGACTGGGCCGATACCCGGACGTACCTGCACGACCTGGTCACGACGGACCGGCGCAATCCGACCGTGAACGCCTACGGTCTCATGTATGGGGCGACGGAGCTCAGCAGGGACTACGTGCCGGTGCTCAACCCGATGACCCACACGGCGAGTCGCCTAGAGGTGACGCTGCGCGACCCGAACACTCCGCCGGCCAATTCGCCGACCGTGCCGGTGTCATCGCCCTACTGGGGCGATGAGGCGATCTGGAACAGCAGGGCGAGCGTGCACAACCCGATGCTCGACGAGCTGGGCCGCCTGTGGCTCACTCAGACCATTCGACCGTCGGCGAATCCCGACTTCTGCCGCGAGGGATCGAGCCACCCATCCGCGCAGGCGTTCCCGAACAACACCGCGGGCCGCCACCTGTCGATGTACGACCCGCGCACCGGAGCATGGACGCTGATCAGCACGTGCTTCAGCACGCACCATCTGATGTTCGCCGAAGATGAGAACCACACGCTGTGGACGAGCGGCGGCGGGCAGGTCGTGGGTTGGCTGAACCGCAAGATGTTCGACGAGACGGGCGATGAGCAGGCGTCGCAGGGGTGGACGCCGCTCATCCTGGACACCAACGGCAATGGCGTACGCGACGCCTACGTGGAGCCGAACCAGCCGATCGACCCGACAATGGACAAGCGGATCACCGCTGGGTTCTACGGCGTGGCCCCATCCGTGGACGGCTCGGTCTGGGGCTCGGTGAGCGACTTTCCCGGCGGGGTCGTCCGGCTGGTTCCCGGGTCGAACCCGACGGAGACCGCGCTCGCCGAGTACTTCGAGGCGCCGTGGGGCAACCCGCGAGCAGCGATTCAGGGATGGGGGCCGCGCGGCATGGACATCGACCGCAACGGCGTGGTCTGGACGCCCTTTGGGAGCGGGCACCTTGCGAGCTTCGATCGCCGGAAGTGCGCGGGACCGCTCAACGGGCCGGAGGCTACCGGCCAGCATTGTCCCGAGGGATGGACCCTCTACCAGGAGCCGATTCCGCAATTCAAGGGCGTGACGGACCCCGGCAGCGCCGAAGCCAGCTACTACACGTGGGTCGACCAGTTCAACACCTCTGGGCTGGGGGACAACACCCCGATCAACACGGGCCAGGGGTCCGAGGGGCTGCTGGCGCTGAAGGACGGGCGCTGGGTGATCCTCCGTGTTCCCTACCCGCTCGGCTTCTACGCCAAGTGGATGGACGGCCGCATCGACGACCCGAACGGCGGATGGAAGGGCCGCGGCCTGTGGGCCACGATTGCGAACCGCGCACCCTGGCACACGGAGACGGGACCGGGCACGACGCCCAAGGTGCTGCACTTCCAGCTGCGCCCGGACCCGCTGGCGAGGTGAGGGATCATGGCGGCGCCGAACAAGATTCGCATCGGGTTCATCAGCGCGGGCGGGGGGACGGGTCCGCACTTCGAGGGTTTTCGGGCGTTGATACCGCCGGACGTCGAGTTCGACTTCGAGGGCCTGGGGCTCGACCGCGAATCCCAGTACGTCGCGGAAGCCCGCCTGCAGGCCACGATCCGCGCGGTACAGACCGTGGAGCAGCGCGGCTGCCACGGCATCGTGGTGAGCGGCGCACCGGCCGAGGTCCTGAATCCGGACCTGCAGCAAAGGGTAGAGGCCGCGGTCGAGGTGCCGGTGGCGACGGCGATGACCTCTTCCGTGGCAGCGTTGAAGAGCTTCGGCGCCCGCCGCGTGCTGCTCATGACCCCATTCGACGCGGCCACGAATCAGAAAATCAGGGCCCACCTGGACGCGCGTTCCATCGAGGGGGTTTCGCCTTCGACGGCGTTCGGTGCGATCGACGAGGCAACGCGGCTGACCCCAGAAGAGGTCCATGCCTTCGCACAAGCGTCGTTCGAGGCGGCGGGTGCGGTGGACGCAGTCTATTTCCAGGGTGCGGTTCTCGATCCCTTGGAGATCATGGACCGACTGGAGAGCGAGTTCGCCTGTCCGGTGGTGGCCAGCAACCCGGCCATGCTCTGGTTCATCCTCAACAAGCTCGGGCGTACGTATCACATTGACGGCTGCGGTCGCCTATTGCGGGAGTGGCCTACCGCGGCTTGACAGCAAACCACGAGCGGAACATCCTTCCGCCGAAGACCCGCACGAAGAACAAAAGGAGATTCGCTCGTGGTCGCCAAACTGACGCATATCGCCATTTCCGCCGTGAACCCGGCGCTCATGAAGACGTTCTACCGCGGCGTCTTTGGGCTACATTCGGTTTCGGAGAGAAGCGAGGCCGGTTTCCTTACCGACGGCTACATAAACTTCGCCTTCAACTTCAGGAAACCCGGGTATCAGGCCGGCCTCGATCACTTCGGCTTCGAGATCGACAACCTCGACGACGTCCAGCGGCGCATCCGCGAGCTGTATCCGACCTGTCACGTGACCACCCGGCCGAGCCACCGCGGCTACGTCGGCATGGCTGGCCACGACCCGGAGGGGCACGTCTTCGATCTCTCATACCCCGAGATGGGGGAGCGGCGTCGCAGGGTCAGCCACAGCAAGGAGGGCGAGGACCGGACGCCTCGCCACATTCACCACCTGGCGATGCGCGTCCTGGACCCGCCAGCCATCGCCAGGTTCTATCAAGACGTTTTCGAGCTCAAGCTGGCCAAAGAGACCGGCGAGGACGGCGTTTACCATCTGACCGATGGCGTCCTGACCTTCGAAATCCTGCCGTGGCGGATTACCGATTTCGCCGAAGCGGGGATTGTCGAGCGGCCCGCGCTGGATCATGTCGGATTTGAGGTCGAGAGCATCGACGCCTACAAGCATGATCTCGAGCTCTTGATCGAGGAGTACCCCGAGGCGGCTCCCTGGGCGGACAAGCGGGACGAGCAGCGCCTACGCGATGAGCGCGCTGCCCGCGCGAAGCTACTCACCACTTGCGAGTACCACGAGGATCACCTGTGGGACCCGGAATGCGTTTTCTTCGATATCCGGGAATATGAGCCCGCGGGAGTGCTTAGTGCACAGTGAAGCGCATGCCGATGTCGATGGTCTCCGGGTCCGTTATCTCGAGGCTGGCGCTGGCCCGGTAGTTCTCTTCGTCCACGGCGCCTCGCTGGGCTCGTCCGCGGAGGTTTGGGAAGACGTTTTCGAGCCGCTCGCCCGCGCTGGCTATCGTCCGATCGCCTACGATCAGCCCGGCTATGGCCTGACCGATAACCCGGCCGATTTCACGAATTCCTATCGCGCCGGGTTCATTGTGAAGCTCATGGACGTACTCGCCATCGACCGAGGGACTCTGGTCGGCCACTCGCAGGGAGGCGGATTCGTCCTTCAGACAGCGCTAGAGCAGCCCCACCGCGTTGCGGCAGTGGCAGTCGTTAGCTCGGGCCCGCTGCTCCCACCACTCCCCGAATCAGGCGCCGGCGCCGCGCCCGAGCGGACTCCCGGGTCCCGCTCAGGCGATCCGAGCCTGGATGACATCCGCAAGCTCCTGGAGAGCGATGTCTTCCACAAGTCGCTGATTACCCTTGAGCTTGTTGAGCGGCGACACCGGCTCAGCATTGGGAAGAACGTTCTTGCCGCGGCCGAGCGGTCCCGCGCCCGTGAGCCACGTCCAGGGGGGAAAACCGCCTGGGAGCAGCTCGCGGAGCTCACGCAGCCGCTCGTCATGCTGTACGGCGAGAACGATCGTGCCTCAGCGGGCAGCCGCGCGCGGCTGCTCAAAGAGCAGCAGCCCCACCTCGACGTTCGGATCGTGCCGGAGGCCGCGCACATGTTGATGTGGGATGCTCCGGAGCTGTTCCTGTCCACGTTGCTCGAGTTCCTGGCCGGCGTGTATCCGCGAGCAGGTCAGGCAGCAGCGCGGTGAGCCTGCCGCGATCCCTCTGAAGTCACTGAGGAGACAGCCATATGGTTCAGCTCGAGAGCGCCGTGGCGACCAATCCTCGCTGGAGCGAGCATCCTGCCGATGAGTGGTCGGACGCCATTGTGGCGGCGATGAAACTCGGTGGCGTGGAGCATCTCTTCTTCGTGTCTGGCACCGAGATCATCTTCTATCAGGAAGCAATTGCCAAGGCGCGCCAGCGTGGCTGGCCGGCGCCGGCGTTGGTGACCGTGCCGCACGAGCACGTGGCGCTCAACGCCGCGCTTGGCGCGGCCGCGGCCTCGGGGAAGCCATCGGCCGTCGCGGTGCACGTCGACGTCGGCACGCTCAACACGGGCGCCGCGATTCACTCCGCCTGGAAGGGCGGATATCCCGTTCTCGTCACGGCCGGCAATGCGCCCCGTGCCTACCCCGGCTCGATGCCTGGCGCGCGCAACGGAACCGTCCAGTGGGTCCAGGAGCCACGCGATCAGGCTGAAATCCTACGTCAGTACACCAAGCTCGATCACCGCATGGAATACCAGGACAACCCCGGCCTCATGGTGAGCCGGCTGCTGCAAGTTGCCATGAGCGAACCCAAGGGACCGGTGTACCTCTCAGTGCCGCTCGAGATCGCGAAGCAGCCATTCCCCGGTGTGACGCACTTTCCCACGCTCGACCGCATGGGCGTCGCCCGCCCCAATGCCCCCGACTCCGCGGATGCCCGCACGGTGGCCGAGTGGCTGATCGAGGCACGCAACCCGGTGATCATCACCGGCCACTCAGGTCGGAACCCGGAGTCAGTGGCCGAGCTGGTTCGCCTTGCCGAGCTCCTAGCCGTACCGGTGATGGATAGCAGCCGCACCAATCGGATGAACTTTCCATCCAGCCATCCGCTGTTTGGCACCGGCCCGCGTCCGCAGGAGGCCGACGTGATCGTCGTCTTCGAGGCGCTGGTCCCCTTCATGCCACCGCGGGAGTGGCCGCAGGCCGACGCGAAGATCGCCTGGATAGACGTCGACCCGGTGCAGTCTCGCTACAAAACGATGGAATTCGATGCCGATCTCTGGATCGCGGCGACGACGCAGGGCGCGGCGGCTGCCATTTACGAGGTCGCGGCCGCCCGGATCAGCACGAGCGACCGGAGCCGCATCGAAGAGCGCCGCGCCCGACTGGAGGAGCGGAAGGAGGAGCTCACGCGGCAGGCCGAGGAGCGTGGGCGCAAAGCCGGTCAGCGCAAGCCGATCAATCCAGCCTGGGTCGGTTATCAGCTTGGGGAGGTCCTGGAGAGGGACGCGATCATCGTGAACGACGGGAGCCTGCGGATCTACCCGGGCCGCGATGTCCCCGGTACCTATTTCAAGAGCGGTGGCAGCGCTGGCGGGTACGGATCGGGCGCGGCTTTTGGCGCCAAGGTGGCCCGGCCGGATCGGGACGTGGTGCTGACGACCGGGGACGGCTACTTCATGTTCGGAAGCCCCCTCGTCGCGCTGTGGGCGGCGCAACACCACAAGGCGCCCTTCCTGACTGTGGTGATGGTGAATCGCTCGTACAGCACCGGCACCCAGACCCTGGCGAGGCAATACCCCAACGGGGCGGCAGTGGCGATGGGCGACTACAGTGGTGGTCTGTTCGACCCACCGCCGGACTTCGCAAAGCTGGCCGAGGCTGCGAACTGTTCCGGCGAGACCGTTCGGGAGCCGGAGGAGGTCGGTCCCGCGCTGCGACGCGCGATGAAGCAGGTGAGGGATGGGACGCCGGCCGTCGTGGCGGTCATGTTGCCCACGATTCCGGAGGAAATGGCCATGGGCGGTGAGGTGCGTGGCGAGGGTTAGAGGCGAAGCTGCCGTGGATGGAGCCGTGGGACCCCGCCGCGTTGGGGCGCCCGCCATGCAGGCTTGGAGCCGCTGTGCCATGGCCGTCACTCTGCTCGTAGCGCTGTCGACTGCCTGCGCCGGGCGAGAGGGGCAGACAGTAGTGGATGCAGACGCGCCAGCGCGACAAAGCCGCACGCTGACGATGGCCGTGAAGTACGAAGTTCCCGACCTTGCCCCCAAGCTCCCGGCCAGCAGCGGTCCCAACACGACGCGGCGGCTCTTCAACTCGTCCCTGGCTCTTATCGACGACACCGGGAAGCCGCGCCCGTACCTCGCGGAGGCGCTGCCGGAGCTGAACACGGAGACCTGGCGGATCTTTGCGGACGGGCGGATGGAGACTTCGTATCTCCTCCGCTCCGGCGTGACGTGGCAGGATGGCGCTCCGCTTACCGCTGCGGACTTCGTCTTCGCCTTCCAGGTCTACAGGGAGCCCGGCCTGGGCTTCATCAGCCGTCCCGAGATCCTGATGGAGGCCGTGGTCGCTCCGGATCCCCGAACGCTGGTTATCCAGTGGCGGGCCGCGTACCCGGAAGCGGGAACGCTGGAGCTCGACGGGCTGGTGCCCCTGCCGACGCACCTGCTGGAGGAAGCGTTCGCCGACTACAGGCGGACTGGCGTGCGCGAGACGTTCCTGGCCCGCCCGTTCTGGACCGTGGACTACATCGGCGCTGGGCCGTATCGCCTGACCCACTGGGAGCCCGGCTCTCATCTCGAGGGCGAGGCATTCGGCGGGCACGTGCTGGGCCGTCCGAAGATCGACCGCCTCGTGGTCAGGGTCATCCCCGACGAGAACACCGTGCTGACAGTGGTGCTTGCCGGCGGGCAGCTCGACTACACCAACTTCCAGACGCTGAAGTTCGAGCACCTGCCGACACTGAAGCGTGACTGGGAGGATGCTAGGAAAGGCGTCGTCGCCCCGATCAAGAACTCTGGAACGACCCTGACGCCGCAGCTTCGCCCCGAGCACGTCGGCGATCGGGCGCTGCTGGATGTCCGTGTGCGGCGCGCCATCGCGCACACGCTCGATCGGCAATCCGTGAACGAAGGCGTGTTCGACGGAATCGGCTTTCCCTCCGAGATCTTCGTCCCGGACACCGAGCCCATGTACCAGGAGCTAGAACGCGTCAGGATGAAATTCCCCGCAGATCAGCAGCGCGCTCAGCAACTCATGAGTGAGGCGGGCTTCACTCGCGACGGCGGCGGGCTGTTTGCGGACGCGAGCGGGCGACGGTTCCGTCTGGACTTCCTGTTCACCGCCGGCACCCAAAACGAGCAAGCCCAGGCCATCCTCAGCGACTCGTGGCGGCGAGCGGGCTTCGACGTATACCCGGCAGTGCTGTCTGAGGCTGATACGAGGGACCCCTCGACGCGTCATACGTTCAGGGGCCTCGCCTCGCGCGGGGGAACTCCCACGCCTTCCAACTTCACCAGCGAGGGAATCGGATCTCCAGCGAACCGCTGGGCGGGTGAAAACCGAGGCGGCTGGTCGAACTCGGACTACGACCGCCTGTTTTCCGCCTTCAGCTCATCCCTGGACAGCAACGAACGAACGCGCTACTGGGTGCAGATGATGACGATGGTCAATGACCTCGTCCTAGCCCATCTGCTGTTCTTCAACATCCAGACCCGCACGTGGGTCACAGGGCTCAGCGGGCCTGACATCGGTGTTCAGGGGTTCGGCCAGCTGGCGCCCGGCACGACGCCGCACTGGAACATTCACGAGTGGCACTGGACGCAGTAGCCCCGAGGAGAGTCGCGATGCCGGATTTCAAACTGATCTCGGCCGATGGGCATGTGAATGAGCCCCCGATGGCCTGGGAACGCGTGCAGAAAGAGTACGGTGACCGAGCGCCTAAGGTCGTTAAAGACCCGCCAGGCGTCGTGCCGGGCACCTGGCTGATCACGGATGGATTAGTCCCTGTTGGCGTATCGCACTTCTCGACCGGCCTGGTGTTGGGCAAGCCGGAAGGTGTGTCCCAGGCTGACATGGATAAGGTCAGCAAACGAGCTGAGTTCAACGAAAAGTGGGACTGGCACGACTACCCAGCCGGGTGGGAGCCCACCGCCCGCTTAGAGGCCCAGGATCGAGACGGCATCGAGGCTGAAATGCTGTTCCCGAGCCCGGGGCGCTTCTTCTACGGGCTTAATGACGGCCCATTCCAACACGCGATCCACCGCTCCTACAACCTGTGGCTCCACGAATTTTGCAGCGCGTACCCCCAACGTCTGAACGGCATCGCGTTGCTGGGCGTGCTCGACGTCGAGCAGACGGTACGGGACATCCACGAGTACGCGAAGCTGGGTTTCAAAGCAGGGCAGTTGCCGACCGGCATCAAGGACAGCGGCTACTACGAGCCGGAGTACGACCCCATCTTCCAGGCCGCGGAAGAGACTGGCATGGTTCTCTGCGTGCACACGAGCGCCACCCAGGGCGAGCAGCGCACCCACTTCGAAGGCCCGAGCGGGGAAGACCCTCGCCGTTCATCACTCGGATTCGCCTCGCGCCAGGCGCCCGCCCAGCGGTTCATGGGCCATCTGATCTTTTCCGGCGTCTTCGACCGTCATCCGAATCTCAAGGTCACCTGTGCTGAATACGATGTTGGCTGGGTGGCCCACATCTATCAGCTCGCGGACTACATGTATGGCGGCCGCGAAGACAGCGTGAACAAGCTGTTGCCCAGCGAGTATCTCAAGCGCAATATCTTCTTCACCTTCCAGGATGACCGGGCTGGCGTCCTCGCCAGCGAAGTATTCGGGCAGGACAATTTCATGTGGGCGAACGACTTCCCGCATGCGATTACCACCTGGCCGTACTCCCAGAAGACGGTGGACGCCAATTTCGTGGGCATCGATCCGGGCATCAAGCGGAAGATCTGCCGTGAGAACGCGATCAACCTCTACGGACTCGACTTATAGGAGTAGCCCCCATGAAGCCAGGCCTCACCCGGCTGCTCGTGCTCGGACTCGCGGCCCTGGTCCTCTGGCCGGCATGTGCGCCTGCGCCACCGCCGGCGACGGTGGACGGAGGCTCGTCGGCCTCCACGAGCACCGCGGCCGAGCCACGCGGCACCCTCAAAATGGCCTGGACGCGCGAGGCTGAAACGCTGAGCCCGAAGTTCCTCGCGGGAGGGGGGGCCGGCGAGTACACCTGGATGTTCAGCTCGGCGCTCGTCATGCGCGACTTCGGAAACACGCCGTTCCCCATGCTCGCCCGCGAATTGCCGACACAGGAGAACCGGGGTTGGGTCGTCAACCCCGACGGCTCGATGGTTACGACTTACCAGCTCCGCGAGGACGCGCGCTGGCATGACGGGATGCCAATCACCGCCGCGGATTACGCTTTCGCGTACCGCGTCTACACTGACCCGGCCATGCCGGTCGGCGTACGCCACCCCGAGTCGCTGATGTCCAGCGTGGAGGCGCGCGACGATCACACGCTGGTCATCAGCTGGAGAGAGCCGTTCCTCGGCGCCAACGCCCTCGGTTATCGCCAGCTCCATCCGCTGCCGAGCCATCTGCTCGCGGAGAAATACCGCACCAACCAGGAACAGTTCGCTTCCGGCGACGAATGGACCTACCGCTTCGTCGGAAGCGGCCCCTTCAAGATCGAGGCCTGGGAGCCCGGCGCACACATCATCGCCCGGGCCCACCGCGAGTTCGTTACTACGCCCAGGATCGACCGGATCGAGATCCGGTTCATTTCCGACCCGAACACGATTCTGGCCAACCTCCTCGCGGACGAGGTTGACATGGTCGTCCTCCCCGCGGCCCAGGCGGTCGTGGCCAATGACCAATGGGTGTCGCAGGGAAAGGGGTATCTCTCGACGTGGTCCAAAGGCCTGCAATACCTCAACTTCCAGTTCCGCGACGTCCCGAACAGGCAGCGAGCGATGAGCGACTTGCGCGTCCGCCAGGCGCTGAGTCATGCAATCGACCGTCCAGCCCTGGCGGATGTCAGCACCTTTGGCCTGGGGCGGGCGGCGGACGCCTATGTCGCTCCGGCCGAACCATTCTTCGAGGAAGTCGATCGGGCCGTTACGAAGTACCCATACGACCTCAGCCGGGCGGCCGCGCTCCTCGCCGAAGCCGGGTGGCGACGTTCGGGGACCACGGGTCCAGTGGCCAACGCAGCTGGTGAGTCGTTCGACATTACGGTGCAGGGCGACCAACGCGCGTTGATCATCGCCGACAGCTGGAAAACGGCCGGCCTCAACGCGACGCCGTTCGAAGTGCCGAACGCTCGGGCCCGAGACAACGAGTTCGTGAACAGCTTCCCGGGCGTGCAGTTTCAAGGAAACACGATCAGCCAGGAGGAGATCTCGGTGGTCTCCTCTAAGCTTCCCACCGCCGAGCTGAACTGGATGGGCTCGAATCGGGGAAGCTTCGTCGACCCTGAGGTCGACCGTCTACACAACATCATCCTCACGTCGCTGAACGAGGGCGATCGTCGCCAGGCGATCGTCGCGGTCCACAAGCGCATCTCCGAGCTCGTCCCCTATCAGCCCCTCTACTACAGCGCCGAGACAGCCCTGGCCAAGAACAACGTGAAAGGCCCTTTCGGCGAGGCCGTCGGCTTTCAGAGCGGCGTTACCTGGAATGTCTGGGCGTGGGAAACCATTGGATAGCGATTAACATCCAGACCACGCCAGAAGACCTGCTGGACCGGTACCTGACGGCGATCCCGCGGGGGCCGCGCATTGATGCGCTCCGCCAGGTCGTCCGCCACATGACGGATCAGCTCAACATCATGACGCTTTACTACCGTGCGAGCCCGACGATGGTGAGTAACCGCCTGCGAAACGTTGGGGCAGACCCCACCTGGAATGCTCAGGATTGGACGCTGGTGGGGTAGGAGCGGCTCCGCCCAAGGTCAGTCCCTACGGGCGGATCACGCCGACGCCGTTCTCGTAGGCGACTTCTGTGCCGTACTTCGTGGACAGCCGCTGGATGTGCTCGATGCTCCGCTTGCCAATCTCCGGCTCGGCAAGCAGCGGACGGCCCCGCTGCCACCGGGGGGCCGCGCTGTTGAGCTGGATGGGGTAGAGCCGGAGCTCTCGTACCGCCGGCCCCTCGAAGTCGCACACGGCGAACGCCCCTCCCCGCTCGGCGCCATGGGCACCGGCGTCCCTGTGCTCGTACCGGAGTTTGACGAAGTCCGCTGGAGATGCGTCCTGCCCCAGGCCGTAGCGCTCATAGGCATGCTCCGGCAGAAATCGGACGGTTGCCAGCTCACCGATGAACGTGCTCAGCCCGTAAAAGATGGGCTTGCCCTGGTAGAGCTCGATGCCCAGGCTCGGTCCCCCATGGCCTACGAAAACGTCGGCACCCGCGTCGATGCTGCGTTTGGCGAAATCCACCATGAACTCTGGCGGGTCCTCCCTCTTCCCGGTGAGGTAACTTGGGCCGCCCAGGTCATGTGAGTGCATGCTCACGATGACGCGGTCGGCCATTTCCCTGGCGTGCCTGACCTGGCGGACGTTCCCCTCGATGTCACTCTCCTCCGCGTACCTTCTGAAGCCGAGGGTCTTTCCCGGGACGAAGGTGTGGTCCAGGAGGCTGTAGGCCCCTTCTCCGTGGTCGGGTACTCTGTCTGCCAATGCGCTCCGCCGCGCCTGTTCGACGTCCCAGGCGATGGCCTGCCCCAGTTGCCGCGCCAATTCCATGGTTGCGGGGTCGACCTCGTACACTCCGTGGTGGCGCACTGCGTTCACCCCAGGGTAGCCCACGGTGTCGTGTCGTTGCGCCCCCGCCTGGCCGCCTGGGTTGAAGTGAGCTGTAGTGGCGATGAGGGCGACCCGCCCCCGCGGTGTGTCCAGGAACCCGGGGGCCCGCGCCTCCGCCAGGTGACG